>Ga0208639_1000533_pt1 | contig 28462 bp, 23 predicted proteins | sample ETNtaG_33_FD_185772 | JGI IMG/M metagenome (GOLD analysis project Ga0208639, IMG submission 185772) | Marine microbial and viral communities from oxygen minimum zone, Eastern Pacific Ocean - ETNP201310SV76 (SPAdes) (version 2) | ecosystem: Environmental > Aquatic > Marine > Oceanic ...
AATATGGATCGAGAAATCAACACCGACTCCAACCAAAATTGACCCAATCATCACAGTGACAAGTGAAAGGGTAACCGAGAATGCATCCATGACATACCATTGCATTGCGACGGTGAAAATAACAGGGCACGTCGTTAGAACTGCGAATCTAGCATCCCTGAATACAAATCCAAGTGTTACTACAGTAAATAGCAAAGCAAAACCGAGGGATTGCCACTGACTATCGACGATGAGATTGTTGACATCAATGGTTACAGCAGCAACTCCAATGAGAGCGCTAGGCGCAAATCCAAAACCATCTCTATCCTCAGCGTAACCATTGATTGCAGCGGCTGCTACCTCTGTCTGCTTGACTGGCATGAACGGCATATCAATGTAAATCAATGAGCGCTGGAAATCTTTGGATACAAAGAAGTGCCTTAATTCGGGCGTCAATCCGTCGTAAAATACGGATATGAGGAAACTCTGAACTTCAGTTCCGGCTGTTTGATCCCGATCTAGCTCCATCAAAACGGTCCAGAAGGTTGCACTTCCGTTGTATTCTTCTGTGAACATAATATTGCATACCTCTCTAACAACATCTGGCAGAGCAGTAATTCCGCACAACTGTCCAATATTTTCCGAGCCTGAAAAGTTCAGTGAAGCACCGACCGATTTGATAAGGAACGCGATTGAAACAGCGGTTGTTTGTTCCACAGAATTGGCCATCTCCGTCAAATTTTCAATTTTCTGTAAATTTTCAAACGGATCTTTCTGTGCTTCATTATCCCCTGGTGTCAGGAATTCTGGTTCGGCCTGAATATCAGCCTTGACGAGAATCATCCCAACCTGGCCGCCCTCAAATTCTTCTGAATAGGTAATCATTTTCTCAACAGCGGGTTCATCTTGTGGAGCCATCTCAAGCAAATTCACGTCTTCAACGATATTCTCCCGACTGACCAAACCACTGAATAACATCAGAATGATGAACACTGAGAGTGCAACTTTGTTCCAACGAATCGGGGCTCTGACAGCTGCAACGAAAATCTTTGGCGGCGGGTGAGATGGTTTTTGTAAATCGAGCAACATCGTCAGGTTTGGAACCATGACCATCGTAAACAGATACACCAAGATAATGCCTCCTGCAAGGGAAACACCGACAGTTTTTATGGGTGCCATGGGTGTTAAAATGAGTGATACAAAACCGATGACCGTTGTGATTGCTGAAAGGAGGACAGCTCTCCCTGTCGACTGTAGAGCAAGAGCCATCTTTTCCCTAGGTGTTCCTTTCGATTCCGCGTATCTGTTGGTGATGTGCAGACCATACGAAACGCCAAGCGCCAGGATGATGGGTCCAACAATGATTACAGTCATTGTCACTTCATAATTGGTCCAGCCAATCATTCCAAGTGTAGCGAATACTGAACAAAGGGTCGGTAATCCAGCAATAATCACAACTTTGATTCCTTGAACCCACCGGATTCTCCCGGTCTGGAAAACATCACAGTGGAATGTGAAAAGCACGAGAGCAACAGCAATTACACCCACGGGGAAAATCTGCCAAAATAGTATGAATGTGTATTCTGTGACGGCATTTGTGATGGGGGTAGGGCCGGTCAATGTCATGACCAATCCCAAGTCGTCATCGACACAATTCTCTGACTCGGAGTTCCAGCAATTCTGGCGGGCCAATTTGTCAATTTCTCCTTGCGTATCCTCAATCAATTTCCCCATGTCTAGGTCATTATCTGCCACACCAATGATAATCACTGCGCGATTCCAACCATATCCACTGACATCAGAAACCAAAGTTCCATTTTCTGTTTTCCCAACATCTCTGACCAACTTATCCCGGGCGTTTTCAGGCAATTCACCGATGATTTGATTGATTCTTGCTTGATCTTCAGGAATACTATATCCTCCCACGAGATCTTCATTTTGTTCGATTGCATCAGTGACATTTTCAGCCCAACCCTTGCAGATGGAGTCGAAAATCGGACAAGCCTCAGCAGCATTGTCGGCGAAGGACGTAGCAACTCTGGGGGCGCTTGAGTTGATCTCTTTAACCACAGAAGAAATGCTCAGAACATAGATGATATTGTCTTCATCACCATCATCCGATACCTGATAATTTAGAATCTCCTCAAGTTCATCCATTTGTGATAAGATCGGTTGGGCTGTGATGTTGTATTTTGCCGATTCGACATAGATAATCATCACGTTAGTCGTCCAATCTTCTTCGACTTCGGCAATGTCCGCACCGACCTGACTCCCTTCAGGTAAGAATGCTGCCAAATCACCATTGACATTCATCGATTGGTGATCATCTCTCCACTGATCTGTAATTCCTGAATGGTAAGCGAAGAATGCTGTTAGGAGTAAACACAGAAGTATAGTTGCGGCGGGGAAGCGAGTCAAGGCGCCAAAGAAAGACATTTCCTGCAATTCTCTGCGAATCATCTTTGGGGCGGAAAGCAGAGCATCAACGGCTTTAGTTGACTCAAATCCACTGATTTTCCGGCGAACATCAGAACTGAAGTCCTGAACTTTAGCACGAGCCTTAGCGCTCTTGCTGCCGTCATCCTTCTCAACCACGGGCGCCCCTCTGGGGCGCTCTTCCTAGCCTTCGCCCTTTAATTCCTCATGCCCCAATGACCACGGGAGGCTTGAAAACGGGAAGCCACGACCGCGCGGTCGGACCTGTTCACGTTACCGCAGTAGGGCCCCAGGTGGGAACACCAAATGGCAAAACCAACCATTACCGACAAACGCTGGTCAATTGACCTTGAGAAACGCATACAAGAAGCGCACTATGCGGACGCTTCCACCTATGACGCTCGCTACGGATTCAAACCGGATAGTGGGCGAGAAATTTTCGTGATTGACACCCCTCCTCCTTATCCAAGTGGAACTTGGCATATCGGTGCTGTTGCTCAATACAGCATGATTGATGTCATTGCTAGAAGTCAGCGTTTGCTCGGTAAAGAGGTATACTTCCCGTGGGGGGTTGATCGTAATGGAATCAATATCGAATTTACCGTTGAGAAAAACACGGGTCGTAAGATGAAGACATACGACCGTGCCGAATTCCTGAAACTTTGTCAAGAAACCATCGAAGAATACACTCAGGCAATGCGAAAAACAGCTTCCCGCGTAGGTCTTTCCTGTGACTTTTCCAGAGAATATCTTACAGATGCACCCGATTACAGAGCAGTCACCCAAGCAATTTTCGTTGACCTGTTCAAGCGCGGAGAAATTGTTGAGGATCTGCGGCCGAACATCTACGATCCTGTTGAAGGTACAACAATTGCAGATGCTGAAGTTGAACGCTTACAGAGGAAAACACAACTCGTTGATGTCAAATGGTTAACCGACAGCGGTGAGGAATTAATCATCTCAACCACCCGCCCAGAATTGATTTGCGCTTGTGGCGTTGTCGTAGTTCATCCTGATGATTCGCGGTACACACATCTGGTTGGTCAGCAAGCCATTCTGCCAGTCACTGTTGCGGATCGCACAACGGAGGTCGAAATTCGAACTCACCCCTCTGTAAAATCCGAATTCGGTTCCGGTGTCTTGATGGTTTGTTCATTTGGAGATCAGAACGACGTCGCCGTTTTCCGAGAACTGGGACTAGCACCATTCCAAGCCATTGATTTGGATGGATGTATGACTTCTATTTCTGGTCCTCTTGCCGGTCTAAAGGTCAAGGAAGCTCGCGAGGCTGTTATCGCTCAATTGGAATCCGATGGTCGAATTGACAACATTGAGGTCAGAGACCAAGAAGTGCCAGTATCGGAGAGAGGAAAGAATCCGGTTGAAATCATTCTTCTCAAGGAATGGTATGTTCGGCAAACCCATATTCAGGATCGAATGCGCGAACACGTTGCAGAAATAAATTTCATTCCACCTAGGAACAAGCAATTCTTACTGGATTGGATGGAAAACGTCAGTATCGATTGGCCCATTAGTCGCCGTCGTTGGTATCACACTGAAATCCCCATCTGGTATTCGGAAGATACGACAAAGGTCATCGTTCCACCTGCTGGGGCCTACGTTCAACCCTGGTGTCAACAACCACCCGATGAAAGTCGAGTGTTAGATCGTGAAACACGTGTTGATTTGGGTTCACTTTCCGAACTCTCTGAAACTCTTGGAAGCATCACGGGTGAAGAAAAAGTGTTCGACACATGGATGGATTCATCCAATTCTAATCTGTTTGTATCCGGGTATCTAAATGACCCCAGCACATTTGAGAAAGCATTCCCAACAGGCATCCGTCCACAGGGCAAAGAAATTGTCCGGACATGGTTGTATTACACATTACTGAAGAGTACCTTACTAATGGACAAACCAGGATTCCAGAATGTTTGGATCGATGGGCTCGGCATGGATCCTTGGGGCCGCAAGATGTCAAAATCTTTAGGCAACGGAATTGATGCAGACAGTGTCCTAGAGTGTGGAGCCGGGGGTCGAACTGGGGCTTGGAGGGTTAAGGGCCCCGACAAGAGTGTTCAACTGAAAGCCAATAAAATCGGAAGCGAATGTTTCCGCTTGTGGAAGGCATGCGATGCTCAAGTTGGCGACGATTTCCACATTAATCCCGAAGAAATTGAAGCGAAATATTTCGGTGTTCTGACGAAGATTTTCAATGTCGCACGATTTGCTTCCCAATTCCCGGTCCCATCGAATCTCAACCAAGTCCCAGACAACCTTTGCCCGGGCGACCAATGGATATTGTCAGAATTTGCACAGGTTCTGGAAGATGTCGAAAACGGATGGCGAGAAATCGACATCTTTTCGGCGACACGCACCATCAAGAATTTCGCGACAGATATTCTTCCAAGTCATTGGCTAGAAATGGCAAAGGGTCGCCTTTACGAAGACGATTCCAATTCTGCGTGGACAATCCATCGAATTGTCAAAGATTTACTAACTATTTTCAGTCCAATTTGCCCTTTCTTCACACATCACCTCAGTGAAACATTGTATGGGGAAAGTGCTGTTGATGTCCGTTCTTATCCCCAATCACTGATTGTAAACGGCGAGGAAGCGGCACGATTGCGGAAACTAACGGGTTCCTTATGTGAATTCAATAGTGAAACATGGCGTGCCAAGAAAGATCAAGGCCTCAGCCTGAATGCCGAAATAGAAGGCATCTCAATTCCTGCTGATTTGTCTGAATTTGAGGCTGAATTGAGAGCCATGCACAAGATTCTTTGAGATTATTCTTCTTCAGAGAACGTATCAAGAGTTGCTTGTCTATTGGGTGGTGCTTCGAGCTCACCTAATCTAAAACCGACCAATCTGACCTGTTGTGTTGTATCGTAAACATTGGCTAACAATCTGGCCGCAATTCGCTGAAATGTTTCCTCATCATCCATTGAAACAGCCAAACTCATCCCGTGTGTAATGGTTTCAAAACCCCGGTAACGGAGTTTAATTTCTACATTTCTAGCAGTAATTTCTAGTTGTCGTAATTTCCTAGTAACTTGTGTAATGAGATTGCATAACATTTCAAACACAATTTCGGTTTGTTCAATATCATGCGAAAATGTATTCTCTTTGCTGATACTTTTCCTCGATCTCAATGCACTGACTTCATTTGAGGATTCTCCCTCCAATATTCTCCAAAGCAATTGGGCACGACGGGCACCAAGCGCATCGGTAATCAAATCCGGTCCTTCTTGGTAGGCATCAGACAACTTCATGATTCCCAATTCACCCAGCATTTGTGCGGCTTTCGGTCCAATTCCCGGTACAGCACGACAAGGATGGGGTGAGAAGAATTCTTGCAAACCACCCGGTGGAACAAGGAATACCCCCCCTGGTTTCCGGGCTTCACTGGCCATTTTTGCAGCGACTCTTGTTGGTCCGATTCCAAACGATGCACTCAACGAAATATCATCCATAATCAATTTCTGTAATTTCCGACAGAGTTCCTCGGCACGATTCCAATCACCGGCACAACAATCGGTCACATCGAGATAGGCTTCATCGATACTAGCCTGCTCAAATCTGTCAGAAAAATTTGACAATATTGCCATCACACGATTTGATGCGCGCCGATACAATCGATGGGAGCCGCGGTGATACAGGGCGGGTCCCAATGGTTGACCAGGACAACGTCGCCACGCTTCTGAAATGGGCATCGCACTGCGAACTCCAAATTCACGTGCTGCATAATTGCAAGTTGAAACGATTCCCCGCCCTTGGCCATTTTTCGGATCACTCCCAATAATGAGTGGCACATCCGGGTCTAAGTTGTGATGCAGTGTTTCAACGGATGCGTAGAACGCGTCAAGATCACAATGAATCAATATACGCTCTCGCATGACATTAATTGAGAATCGATGGCTCAAGAACTCTTCACTCTAGCACGGCACGGTTCACAACAGAATGTGGCACTTGTCCCGCGAAGAATCCGATGAGCAAATCCGCCATTTCGAAACCGATTCGAGCTTGTGCCTCACGGGTCGCGGCTCCAATATGGGGTGTCCCATGGAAATTTTCGTGCATTAGGATTGGATTTCCATCTGCAGGTTCAACTTCAAACACATCGAGCGCGCACGATGACAACGTCCCATTCTCTAGAGCGATTAGCGCATCACTTTCGTTGACCACTCCGCCCCTTGCGCAAGAGACCAAATGATTGCCACAAGCCGTACCGTCTGCACCAATTCCTGGCATCATATTGAGCGTTTCAGAATTCACAAGGTGGTGCGTTTCTTCAGTCAAATTGCAATGGATTGCTATATGTGTGCACAAGAGAAACACATCATTTACATCCGCATGTAGAGTACAATTTTGCTCTCCTGCAATATGTGCCGGCAGATATGGATCATAGGCATGCAATTCCATACCAATTGCATGTGCAATCCGACCAACGCCTTGTGCAATTCGACCAAATCCAATGAACCCAAGCCGTTTGCCAGCCAACTCAGTTCCTTTGAGTGATTTCTTAGTCCATTTCCCAGAACGCAAATCCCGGTCCGCCGTAGGGATATGCCTGGTTGAGGCGAGCAGATGACCAAGTGTTAATTCGACCACAGATTGTGTAGAAGAACCGGGTGTGTTACAAACCAGAATACCCGCACTTGTTGCCGTATTCAGATCAATGTTATCGACGCCAACGCCTGCTCTTCCAATGAGTTGCAAGGATGGTGCTGCTGCAATTGCTTCAGCGGTCATTTTCGTTGCAGATCGGATAACAACAGCGTCAAATCCATCGAGACTTCCGGGATTCAAATCGACATCGTGACCCGCATCGACCAATTTTGCAACAGCCGCCTCAGCCATTCCATCAGTTACTGCTATCCGTGCCACAATATGCGGTGTTTGAACCCACTCCATCAACATACGCATGTTCATAGACGTCACTCGAATGGGACAAATCATGTCGAAAGATACTATGCAAATTATCGATGCCGAAGCCCACTGTGATGGACCGTGCGGAGTCTATGACCCTGCAAGCGCCCGGATTGCTGGAGAAGCGGTTCAGTCGATGACAAAGAAGATGCTAGCCCTTGAATGTCCCGACCCTAACAATGGCGCCGCTATGGCTGCTTACCTCAATACGATGTCTCGATATGCGGCGATTAAGGAAGAAGAAGCACAAAAATGCAAGAATGAACTTCTTGTGCTTTGGACCGACTTTTTCAAACCACAGCATCTTGAATCGCTTCCTGATTTACACGACACTTTTTGGCAAGCAGCGAAATTGTGTAGTGCTTGCAAGGTCGAGGTCTCGTCAGAGCATGCTCAAGAACTGATGGATGCCATTGAGAACATCCACAATATGTTCTGGAATGTCAAGGGCCGTAGCGAGATTTCTTGGATTCGAGCGAGTTGAGCAATTGACCCTGCTTCAAGTCCGCGTTCGTGGTGACAGTATGTGGCCGACCCTGAAAGATGGTCAGTTCGTGAATGCAATTCGAGACGCTGAACCCCTTGTTGGCGACATTGCAGTAGTCAAACATCCAATGAAGGAGACAATTCTAATCAAACGAATCAAGCGAATCGAACACGATGAGATGTTCATTGAGGGGGATAATCCAGATCCTTTGGGGAGTGAGGATTCACATAACTTCGGCCCAGTCTCTACCTCTTCGATAATCGCCATCATCTGTGATTAATGTCCGCTTGAGTTAAGACTGGATGGTGAGGCATCCCATTTGTGGCAGAGGACTTCACAAGCCTACTCATTGCCGTAGGTGTATTGCTAATCCCAGTCATCTTGGCACTACCTTTGAGGTTCTGGTGGAATTATAGGGTTGGAAATGAGCCTGAACACGTACGATATCGTCGGTGGGTCAGACAAGTTCTGGATGCGGGAGAACCCCTGTCTACACGCCGCCAAGAATTAGATCATCTTGCGAGGGGTTTGCCTATCGATTCATCGCGTCAAGGTCGAATTGAGATGGATGTATTACACCCTCTCAAATTACCTCACTTCATGCTCCTTCCCGTTCTGATTCTATCCCCCTTGGTTGGGTTGATTGGTGCCATCATTTTCGTTCTACTATTCCCATTGATTTTGGCTGCCGAGTGGATTCTCATCGACCGTGGAATTCTGGCCAAGGTGGTAAATATCGTCATGCGTTTGATGCACTGGGGCATCATTGGCATTCATCGCCTCGACAAAGGAGTTCGAGATGAAGATGCAATGGTCGAGCACATGCATCGCCTCCCCACAACGGCTTTCCTCGGATTGTTTTGCTATCTTATCGTATCCTACATGCCCCTGCCGACATGGGTTGGAATCACTCTCACGGTGGTGCTATTCTTGATTCTCACAAGTATCATTGTCATCGTCAAAGCCGCCTCACACGGCGAACTTGTATTCGCAGATACAAGTCAGAGGCGAATGCAGCCGATGGAACGCCTTGTCGATGACATCCTTGCACCTGTTGTAGGCCTAGGTCTTCTATTCTTGTTAAGTCGCCAATTGTTCTTGACACAAATTGGTGCTAGCAATTCTATTTTCTCTGACCCGATATGGTTCGCAGGAATCGTCCTCATCGTTCTTTACAGTGCGGCTGCTGTGGCGATCATGGTTGAGATTTCATTCTTCGGCCTTCGTTCTGAGCGTGTTCGAATGGTCTTCCAAAACCAAATGGTTGATTTGCACAACCCTGTATTGTATGCCTTCACTAGAGAGCATGATCGTATGGAACTAAATCCTCTACGATCACTGAAAGAGCACCTTGTTTCAAGCGGTGAAGAAATTGAGAGGAAGGAGACATTCAACTTCGAAGATATGCTGAGAACACCCTCGACTCTACAAGAGGGAGAAGATGCGATTCCTCCAGAGAAGCCCGATTTGAAGAAGTTCAAAGGTGTTTGATTAGCGGAATGACTTTCCGCATCCGCATGATTTCTCCGCATTTGGGTTGATGACTTTGAACCCACCACCCATCAGACTGTTCACATAGTCAAGAGTGATTCCAGAAAGTTGCTTGCTATCCTTGTCATGGATGGCTATCGTAATCCCATCACAACTTATGAATTGCCAACCATTTCCCTCTGGGCGTGATTGAATTTGCATATCGTACATGAATCCCGAGCAGCCACCACCTAGAACAGATATGACTAGGACATCATCATTTTCAGCACCAGACATAGCACCCGACATTGCAGCCAACGCCCCTTCAGTAACGTCTAGTGTAACCGATACGACCTCAATCTCATTGGCCATCGGTAAGGCAAATGTGTTGCCACAGTCTTCGGCTTCCATGAGGTTGTCTCTAAGGGGTATGATTTCAACCCTTTCCATTTAATGGACAGTCATTCTACATTGTAATTTCAAGAGAGGGGTTTGACTGCAACCGCTTGAACCTTGTATTCTGGGCAATTTGTGTAACCATCTGCCGAAGCACTGAGGACACTATTGACATCAACTTCAGGGAAATGGAAAGTCGTGAATAAATTTCCTTTCCGCAATGAATCGGAGATGTGTACAACCATTTTCACCTCATTTCTCGGACTTGAGAGAATCACCTCATCACCATCTAAAATTCCCAATGAGGCTGCATCATCAGGGTGTATTTCCAACAAATCAGTATCTCGGAACTCAGACAATCCTGTTCTACGTGTTTGGGTTCCCGAGTTGTAGTGGTACAGATTCCTACCCGTAACTAGGATGAAGGGATATTCTTCAGAAACACGCTCATTTGGCTCAGCATATTCGGGGGCAGCGAAATTGCCTAACCCTCGCGAAAATTCTCCTTGATGCATCACACTTGTGCCGGGGTGTTCATTGGTCGGGGCGGGCCACTGCAAAGCCTCAGGCCTCTCTAGTCTCGAATATGAGATCCCACGAAAATTAGGTGTTAGGCTCGCCAATTCATCCCAGACCGCCGACACATCCCAGGATGAAACAATTGGGTGACCCATTGCTTGTGCCAATTCAGCGACAATGACCCAATCCTCTTTTGATTGCCCAATGGGGTTGAGGGCCTTTCGAATACGCTGAACCCTCCGTTCACCGTTTGTGTAAGTGCCTTCAGATTCCAGGAAAGAGGCTGCAGGCAACACCACATGCGCAAACTTGGCAGATTCACACATGAATATGTCTTGTACTACCAAGAGATCTAGATTTGAAAGCGCATCCTTCACAGCAACATTATCTGGATCAGTTTGTGCAATATCTGAACCAATCATGTATAATGAACGCATCTCACCACTCGACACCCTTCGGAGCATTTCTGGATATGTCATTCCAGGTTCCTCTGGCACGTCAACCCCCCACGTCTGAGAAACAGCAGCTCGGTTTGTTGGGTCCGAAATGGATTGATAATTTGTGTAGACATTTGGAAGGGCACCCATGTCACACGAACCTTGGACATTATTCTGTCCGCGCAAGGGATTAATCCCTGTGCCTGGCCGCCCCACGTTTCCAGTTAGTAAGGCCAAACTGGAAAGCGCCATCACCCCTTCTGAACCATGGCTGTGTTCAGTCATTCCAAGGCCATGCACAGACATTGCCGCCGGGGCGGATGCATAGAAGTGCGCAGCGGCTTCAAGAGTTTCAATTGGAACTGTTGTGATGTCTGAGCAAATTTCTGGAGACATCATTTGGATCATGGATTTGAATGGCTCTAAATTCTCTGTCCGTGTTGAAAGCCATTCAGAATCTGCTTCTAACCCATCACGCAAGATGATGTGGGCAAGTCCCTGATAGAGAGCCACGTTAGTACCTGGTCGTAATTGCAGATGGATATCGGCAACTTTGGCTAGTTCAGTACGCTTTGGGTCCGCTACAATCATTTTCATCCCTCGTTTTCGTGCTCGAAGGATTCTCGAGCCGGTTACGGGATGCCCATGAACTGGATTGCATCCAGATACGAGCAATAGGTCAGTAATGTCGATATCCTGGAGGCTGTTAGTACCAGCACCAGCACCAAAGACAGTCATCATACCCTTGACTGTGGCCGAATGACAAACGCGTGCACAATTGTCAACATTGTTGGTGCCGATGACCGCCCGCATTAATTTGGACCCGAGATAATTCAATTCGTTTGTTGAACGAGATGAAGTGATTGCCCCAATTGAATCAGGTCCAGTTTCTGCGATGATTTTCTTCCATTTCTCTGCGATGAATGCATAGGCTTCACCCCACGACACTTCCTTGAATTCATCTGTATTGGATTCTCTAATCATTGGTGATTTCAGTCGATCCTCGTGATGCACATACGCAGAGGCAAATCTACCTTTCACACAGGAGTGCCCTTGATTGACTGGAGAATCTGCAGCAGGGACCATTGTCACCAATTTGTCCCCCTTAATTCCAGCATCGAATTGACAACCAACACCACAGAATGCACAAGTTGTTCTAACCCATTTATCGGGAATGCCTGAAGCACGTTCAACACGGTCTTCTAGAGCACCGACTGGACATTCATTGACACAGGCGCCGCAGGACACACAGTCGGATGCCATGAATGGTTCATTTGCACCAGCAATAATACGACTGTCAAATCCTCTACCGGTGATTGAAAGGGCGTGAGTTGCTTGAATGTCATCACAAGCGCGGATGCAACGTGAGCAAACGATGCACTTGCTGGCGTCGAAACTGAAGAACGGGTTAGAATTATCAATAGGTAATTCTGAGCAAGCGGGAACATTGTCATACCGAATTTCCCTCAAACCGACTTCGGCAGCAACATCTTGTAGCTCACAATCACCATTGGCAGTACATGTGAGGCAATCAAGAGGATGCTCACTGACATAGAGTTCAGTAATCCCTTTTCTTAGACCCCATAGGCGTTCAGTGCCAGTTGAAACTACCATGCCATCCTCGGCAGGTGTTGTGCAAGAAGAGGGTGTACCCTGCCTCCCATCAATTTCAACAACACACATGCGGCACGAACCAAATGAATCAAGATGAGGTGAATCGCAAAGACTCGGAATATTAATCCCATTTTCCCTCGCTATTTGCATGATGCTCTGCCCTTCGGAAACAGGCAGTTGTAATCCATCAATTGTAATGGTTCTAGTAATTTCAATCACTGGCTTCACCTCCAAATGATGCAGGCCAACGGTGCATTGTAGAACGGACTGGATTCATGGCAAGTCCTCCGAGGGCACAGAGCGACGTTGATGTCATCACATCATCTAGACTTGCCAAAAGGGTTCGATCACCAGATAATTCCTCATCGGTGCCAATGCGTTTCAGCAACTCAAGTGCTCTTTGGGTTCCGATTCGGCAAGGAGTACACTTCCCGCAACTTTCATCGCGGAAGAACTGCATCCATCCGACAACTTCAGCGTGCGGGTCAAACCCCTCTCCATAACAAACGAATCCACCATGGCCGAGTAAGCCACCAGCAGAAGATAACCCTTCGAATGACAATTCAATATCATTCATTTCCTCTCGAGTGAAAACACTTCCAAGAGGACCTCCAATTTGCATGGCGGTGACACCTTCTAGGCTAGAATAACGCCCGAATAGTTCCTCTATGGTTCCACCAAATGGCACTTCCACACAGGTTGGCACAGCAACATCCCCTGAGATTTGAACGACGACGGTCCCCTTGCTTGCTGAAGTTCCCAGGCTGCCCATGGTTGAACCGCCTTCTCGCATTGCTGCAGCCGCCATGGCGAATGTGAGTACATTATTCACAATCGTGGGGTGTCCGAAAAGCCCAGATTCAGTGGGATAAGGTGGTCGCGCTCTCACTTCTCCTCTGCGCCCCTCAAGGCTTTCCAATAGTGCAGTTTCCTCTCCACATACATAGGACCCAGCACCCAAGGCGATTTGGATGTCAAAGTGCTCACCGAGAACTCCATCTTTACGAGCAGAATCAATGGCATTTTGCAGAATTCGTTTGGCTTGTGGGTATTCACTTCGGAGGTAAACCCACCCTTGGGTTGCACCAATTACTTCGGCACAAATGAGCATTCCCTCAATTAGTGAATGCGGATCGCCTTCCATCAACATCCGATCAATGAACGTACCCGCATCTCCCTCGTCAGCATTGGCAACAACATGCTTGATTGGGTCTGGCTGTTGTTTCGCAGATTTCCATTTTAGATGGGTTGGGAATCCAGCACCACCTCTTCCTCGGAGACCGGCTTGTTCAAGTTCGGATAAAACAGATTCCGCACCGATTTCCTTGGCCCTAGAAAGGCCGAGATATGCCCCTGACTCTCTTGCAGAGTCCAAGTCTAGAGGGTCAATTACACCTAATCTGGACATGGCAAATCGTGTTTGTGAAGTGAGTTGTGCAATGGAATCAACTCGTCCGAGTGAAGTTGGATGTTCTGTGCCTTTTCCTTCTGAAATCGCTTGAGTAATCGATTGCACATCCGAGGGCTGAATAGGTCCGAAGCAGAACCTTCCTCCAGGCAAGTCTACTTCGATCATAGGTTCCAATTGGTATATTCCACGACTTCCTGTCCGTATCAGTGCATCCTTTTCGCCAAGATGTGAAAGTAACTCGGAAGCGACATTTTCCGTACCAAGTGCTAGACTAGCACTATCCATGCTCAAGTGAAATTGTAATCCAGAACCGGAGCGACTCACTGGTGAGATTTCATCATCACCGTAGAGTGTGGCGGGCCCACAAACACACAAACCTGCACAGTGCAACGTCCCAACAGTTTCTCCAGCATTTGTAAGATTGGTAACAACCTCTTCAGCTCCACGTGCACGACATGATTCGCCGAGGCAAACGCGTACGGAATGGTCTTCTGGTTTCAATTCGGAATAATATCCTATGACACCCTGAACCTTTGCCGCAGTTGAGCCGGTAAGTTCAGCAATTTCCCGAATTCGTTCGGGCCCCGGGGTGCCTTTTGTACGGATTTCATCTTTGAGTAAATCCAGAAGGGCGTGGCCGGGACGACTTGGATCCCAATTCGGTATTTTGATTGAAATTGAATCACCCCTCGAGTTTTTCACCGTCTTTGGTTAGGCTTGTGCCGTATGGGTTGTTATTTGGTGGTAGCATATCATACATTGTATAAATTATTTAGAATCTGAATCATTCATTGCGAATTCGATTTGCACCACAATAGACATTGAATCGTCCATCTCGCAAGAATCCAATCAATGTCAAACCATGTTGGCGGGCCAAATCTACAGCCAATGTTGTGGGTGCTCCGATTGCTACGATACAGGGTGATCCCACCATCACTGCCTTCTGAACCATTTCAAACGAGACACGTCCACTCAATAGGAATCCTAGATTTGAGAGGGGAAGTTGTGTGAGTGTTCGCCCGATGACCTTGTCCATTGCATTGTGTCGCCCCACATCCTCAGCAAGTTCTGTAATATCAGACATTTCAGAAAATAGAGCCACAGCATGAACACCCCCAGTAGTATCGAAAACGGATTGCTTTGTTCGCATTTGCATCAACAATGAATCGAGTGAATCACTGCTGATAGAGAACCCCTCAGATGGGATGGCGGGAGGGTGTCGTGCTAGTATCGCATCCAGAGATGCGCGACCACATACTCCACATGAACTGGACCGAACAAACCCGCGTGAATGACCTTCAATCGAAATATCTCCTCCAATTAGAATCACATTTTCTTCGACATGAATCTGATCGATTTCAGCCAGATCTGAAAGCAAACCTTCCGAGTAGAGTAGACCCAATGCTAATTCTCGATCATGACCGGGGGTACGCATTGTTGTAATCCATGGTTGTCCGTTGATTTGAATCTCTAGTGGCTCCTCAACGGCGACACTTTCCTCAAGCGGATAGGTCTTACCGTCCACCACCCGTTGAGCAGCCACACGCTCTTCCATACAAATCGCGTGCGAGGTGATGCTTCATGGGCCTGTCGGAACCCAAAAATTCAATTCGCACGTTTTTTCTGCTCTTTCAGAAGCAATTTACAACGACGAATTTGTTCTTTCGCCCGCTTCTTGTTTTCGCCCTTGAGAGACTCGCCCACATCTTTCCCCATCGACTGGTTGAAACAGTGTATTGCATTGTCATATGATTCAAGTTCAGCATAGGCAGTTCCCATGTTGTATAGGGCATTACCAGTCGTCAAACCTTTGTCAATTCCAAAGGCTTTGTAATAATTCTCAATCGCTTCCTTGTATTGATTCAGATAATAGAAACAATTCCCACGCCCATTCAAGATTTTGATGGCCATCGCTTTGTCATCCTTGAATGATGGTAGGGCTCGATCAAAGCAAGATAGCGCCTCTTTGTGACGATCCTTGTTGAGTAACTCAATGCCCTTGTTGTACCATTCAATATCTTGGTTTGCAACACTAGATGAATCGGCCTGCACCACATGTACTTCCATGATTCCCGCTTGGGCTTCCAGAGCTGCTGCTGCCAAATCAACTTCTTCGCTCACTGGTTCAAACGTGACCTTTTCGGGCTCTTGGACAGTGTCTAAGGCCGCCTCATGGGCGATAATTTCTTCAGTTGATATCTGCGGTTCTGGCTCCACTTCTTCGGAATCAGGTCGGGTGAAAGCAGCCCACGGGTCCTCTTCTTCCACTGGTTCGGAAAACGGTGATGCAACTTCAGTTTCCTCTTCGGGTATGAGTTCAGGCACGGGCTCTTCGGCGACCATTGGTTGCGCAACGGGCTCTTCGACATCAGCACCCAATCCGCGCGCTTTTTCCCTGCACGCAGCCGCCTTGTCTTCACTACCCGCAGCACTCAATGAGCGGGCGAGGCCAAGCCACAGGTCTGCATCCTCTTTGTTCGATTCGAGCAATCCCTTCCACAAGGTGACCGCTTCGGCATGCTCACCTGCAATACTATTGGCTCGTGCTCGTAGTTTGATTTCATTCTCAGGCAAGTATCGTAGCGCCTCTCGTGCCATATCAGGCCCAGCAGGTAGAGTGCGGGGCAATGTAGCATCCAATTCGAGAATCCGACCTTCACCTTCTGCTAAGTCAACCAATAATTCTGCAAATGAAAGACCACTTGCATGGGATGGGTCAAGGAAAAGCAGTGCCCTGAAGCCTTCCATCGCCACCTCAATTTGCCCGATTTCCAAAGCTGCAAGAGCAACACCATTGGCTGCTTTGACATAATCATGGTCAATATTCACAGCATTTTGGAAACAGGTCAACGCACCACCCGTGTCGCCGCTTCGACGACGCAATGCTCCAAGGTTGAACCAAGTGGAAGCATCATCAGAATTCAAATCCAGAGCATACTCAAACGCATTGATTGCAGCATCAGGTAGATCCAGTCGCGCCATCGCTCCAGCAGCAACACGCCAGCAACCAGGATGCTCTGCTGCGGCTTCCGGCAAATGCGCTCTTAGAGATTCAAGTGCTCCCGCAGCATCACCTTGACGGATCATATCAGTTGCAGTTTCTGCCAATGCATCAAGGTCAATCCCTGTCTGAGGGGATGGAGTTTCAATCGCTATTTCAGTAGGCGTAGAAGTTGGGTGTGAATCCATTGTTTTCACATTCCCGAGTGGTTCGGCCCATGTCTGTTCAGGTTCGCTAACAGGATCCTCGGCAGCAGGTTCAGCCACAGTTTCTTCTTCGGGCTCATCGATAGTGATGGGAGTAACTGGAACTTCTGCTCCAGCAGAATTGACAATCTCAAGGAGCGCAGGATGGCCAGGAAAAGCAATCAAGCCGTTTTGTGCATGTTGGACGGCATCTTCCGGATGACCCAACCTCTGCAATAGAACAGACAAATTTGCACTGGCAGCACCATGTCCTGGGCTGTTATCGAGTGCGATACGGAACGCCTTAATCGCGTCTTGAACATCGCCTGTAGTTTCACTCATTACACCACGATTGAACCATGCCATGTGGTTATTTGGATCCATCGAAATGGCCTGGTTAAACAGACTCAACGCTTCTCCATGGCGCCCCTCAATCCCGAGCATTTCGCCGCGCTGAACTAAATCACCGGCTGTCAAGTCTTGTGGGATGTCATCTACAGTTTCTGAGGCGGGTTCAGTCGTAGTTGCAACCTGTTCTTGAATGGGTGGCGGGGTGTATGTGGGGACAGCAACATTGTCGATTGTTGTGACTCCTGATTCTCTAGTTTCTGAGGTGCTTGTTGAAGAGATTGGGGCGATTCCAAAAAGAGGTCCGGAACAGGCCGGACACGTTTCCTTAGCTCCTTCCAGTTGCACTTCGCAATGAGGGCAAACTACGTGTCCGTGCTCCGGCATGGCTGTGACCTATATTCTGACGCTCGCGTTCTACGCATAAGCATTCGCTGCCTACGGTTGCGACCCAGAGGGTCGAGTACCACAGCACAACTTGAAGAATCCATCACTACTCGCAGTAACATGGCCCGCTTCTTGATGATTACAGCTACATCCGGCACCAACCGTGAACTTGCAGATGTTTTCGCCACCACAGCGATAGAAAAAGGGCATGAGGCAGAAATTGTTGATTTGGTCGAAATGGATTTGCCCATGTTTACAATGGTCCGCTCAAAAGACCCAGAAAGTGCACCGGATATTTCCGATTTAATTTCATCAATGACAGAAGCCGATGCATGGATCGTAATCGCTCCTGAATACAATGGTTCAATGCCACCGACATTGAACAATGCCGTCGCTTGGATGTCAATGGATTGGCAAAACTTCCGCACCATGTGTACGGGTAAACCGGTCGGCCTGGCCACGCACAGTGGTGGCGGTGGTGCCCATGTCATTATGGCTATGCGGCAACAATTTTCCTTCATAGGTGCGGATGTGATCGGCCGTGCCTGTTTGTCAGGGCGCGACAAAGAAGCCAATCCCGAAACCATAGATGCAATGATTGACAACCTTGCACGCTAGATTGTTTGGCCGGTGTTCGTTTGAATGTGGATACAGATCCCAAAGGGATTGCACTCATTCTCGCAGTATTTTTGATGGTCCTCACCCCTTCGTTGGAAGGATTAGAGCAGAAATCAACTGAACCATGCAATGGATCTACTGAGAATTGCGACAAATCATACACTGATGTCACGTTCCCCGAAACCCACAATGCCCACTCAACACTAGATGAAGGGTTCAATTTCCTCGCAGCGAATCACCGAGAAAATATCAGCCAACAGTGGGATGCAGGATTCAGAGCATTCATGCTTGATGTGCATCATTCAAGATATTCTCAAGACCTCGTCAACACTTCATTTTGTCATGGCTCATATGAGACGGGCATCCACCCCTGTGTACACGGGAGTCAAAATGCCATCGAACTCCTTTCTAGTTTGCATGCGAAAATGAATGAATCAGTAAACGATGTCGCCACCCTTCTGTTCGAGACTTATGTGCCCTACAGCCATATCAAATATATTCTTGAAGTGAGTGGATTGATGGAAATTGTGCATGTTCAGGATTTGAATGACCCATGGCCAACCCTCCGTCAAATGACTGAAACTGGGCACAACCTCGTCATCTTCATCGAAGGGCCTTCTGATGGGGATTATCCATTCCTCCACAGTTTTACCGAGTATGGATGGACTACAAATTACGGAGATCAATCTCCTGAGGGGATGAATTGTGATGTTCTGAGGGGTGATTCAAATCAACCAGTCTGGCACATGAACAATTGGCTTGCACTAGAATCGGGCCTTACAGATTATCAGAGAGCACCGATTGTAAACGCCTATGATTTCCTACTCAATCGTTCTCTGGATTGCTGGGAAGTTCACGGATCTCGTCCCACATTCATTGCAGTTGATTGGTGGACTGATGGGGAGGCGGTAAATGTCACACGAACCCTGAATCAAATGAATCACTGGTCGGACGAAGTTCCCTTGCGAGCCACGACCGATTCTAAGTGATCCAGACTTCTTCTCGCTTGGCGTGCTACCCTTGGGTCTGAATCTTCCAGTGCCCCTGCCAATGGACCCACCACGCGTCCATCAGAAAAACGCTGCATAGCATCAACAGCTGCCAATCGAACATCCGGGTCTGAACTCTCAGACATCCCAATCAATTTCATCATCAACCTTTCACTACTGTCTAAGGCTAGGCCCTGCAAGGCGGCGAGTTGCACACTCTTTGCAGAATCCGAAAGTGCTGCAATCAAATGCGAGTGAGCTACAGTTCCAATCGCGCCAAATGCTCGAATGATTTTCTCTCGTTCTCCCGTTTCGGCATCTCGCATGGCCGAGGCCAATGTGGGTATGGAATCGGGGTCCGCCATTCTTCGAATCGCAGTGATTGCCCCTTTTCTCGTTTGAGAATGAGGAGATGAAATCGCTTCCAATAGCGGAGGTAAGTAGCCGATTGCAACCATCGCAGCGACCGCTGTCGTATGTGTATCATCGTCTTCAAATCTGGCAATGATTGACTCACATGCTTTTCGTTCACGCAACACAGCCAGTGCTTCGATTACATGTTGGCAGTCCTCACCAGTGACCGATTCATCTTTCAACATTTCAAGCAGACTTGGAACTGCTCTACTACCTAACCTGTATGCCATTTCAGGGTCGCGCACTGCCGCAGCCACACCCTCTGAAATCGTGCGACGAATCTCAAAGATCCGCACAATTCCTTGGATGAGGATAAAATCGATTGTCAGCAGGAAAGCCATCATCAAATGCCGGCCCCCCATCGAATCCAATTCAATTGAACTCATCTTAACACCATAAATTTCGGACCAATCAAGAATGGATCGAAACAGTAAATCAACACCGAGCAACATCCAGTCGAGAATTGTTGCATCAGCAGGTACGAGATAGAGGTCGAAAATTTCGTGACTTGACTTCATCAGTAACGGAATAATGGCAAACAATTGCAGCGATGAAAGCAGGGCACTGATTCGGAGATCGGGTAATTCATCTGGATCAACATCAGATAATTTACGCGCTATTTTTGTTCTCATTTTCTCATTTGCAACCCAGGCGCGACCCACCCCCAAAACTCCAAAGAAACCAAACCACAGCATAATCCATGCAAGCATCGAAGTCAGATTGAATGCAATCAGGTGGATTGTTCCAAACGAAAATAGTAGCAGGCCGTGCTGGTATCGAGGCGAATGAATCCCAGTCCCAAAAAATCGGGAAAACTGGACCAACATCTCATCAATTTTAGTCAGCACAATATGTCGGGGCATCATTCCGACGATAAAGAACAGCACCGTAATTACCGTTCAATCGCGATTTTGAGCGACACCCCAATGAGGGGGATACTGTAGCCTAGTCCATGCCGGACGGGTGGTGGTTACTCTTGTCTGCATGTTCGATTCTTGGAGTCTCTACTTGGTATCTGAGAAATTTCACCGAAAGGGATGATTTGATGCGACTTTGTGCATTTACTGGAATCGCCTGCATGCTGTCTCTGCTTGGCTGGACATTAACAATGGATATCTGAGGGGTTTTGATGGGTGAAATCAGTGGTGGATACCCCGTGCGTTTACCGGTTTGGTGGGGCCGTAGAGGAGCTGCTGGTCCACATCCCGAATTACCGGGTGTCACAGGTCGTTTCATTGTGATTCGACATCCCAAGCGTTTCCGTCGATTTGAAGGGATGTTGGCCCGCTTATTTCGAGCCCCAAAGGAACTTCGTCGACCATTGGATGACATGAATAGTTTGCTTTGGGAATTGTGTGATGGCACTCGAAATTTCGAAGAAATTTGTGATTTGATGGATTCTACATTCCACGAGAGAATTGCACCAGTCGCTGAACGAACAGAATCCGCCCTGACACGATTTAATCAGTTGGGTTTAATCGGTTTGTCAAAGGAACCGTATGATGGCGAGTGGGAGCGAGGACCGGGACATGATCCCAGTAGGGAATTGCCCCCACCTGATGAAAAATTAGGATTGGATTGGGAATAATCATCTGGCCAAATTGCAGGCCGGACAATGCGTGTATTGCGCGATTGCTGCGGCTGCGGCAAAGCCGCTACAACCAACACATTGCCACCATGCATCTGTTGCCGTTAGCACATTCCCAGTGACAATACAGTTGAAGGCCGGCAAAGAGGTCCCGGTGGCAGCAGTAGTCACATCGAGTGGTGATGCAGTTCCCAAAGCGTCGAACGCATTATCTACGGTAGTAGTGGTGCTACCACGCAATTCCTGAATTTGCAGGTCACTCCATCCAGAGGCACGCAATTGTTCATCCGTGTAATCTGCAGGAGTGGGTTCAGGTGTCGCAGTCACCACAGCCTGAACGACTGGCGCTGCTGCCGGCATAGGCCCGGGGGCACCGGGCATTGGCCCTGGTGCGGATTGCGCAACTTGGGTAACTGGGGCCTGCTGTGCAACTGCTGGTGCTTCTTCGACAGCACCGTATGCTGTAATTTCTTCATCGTCCAAATCCTCAATTTCATCTAATTTTCGACGTCGCCGGGCAATGAGAGTAACCATGTACACAAAGAAACTGATGAAGGCAACTCCGCCGATTAATCCTCCGACTAGCATTGTCGCACTACCAAAACCAGCAAAGCCACCCGACTCTTCAATCTGCTTTGTTTTGAGATGCACCGGTCCACTAGACCAAATCAGGTCACCAAGATCATCCGACACTTCGAAAAAGACTGTTCTTTCACGTTCATCTGCTTCGAGCGATATATCGCAATCGATGGTTGCAGTTTGAGCAGGTCCTGGGCTGGATTCAGGCATGAACAAGACGACATCCCCCTCTTGTGTTCGGGGTCGACAGTCCAGGAATACGGATTCTGGGACTGTACTGTTCAGGGTCACTGTAATCGCCATGGTCGAATCTGTAGTGACATTGATTTGGAAAGTACTCATATCCTCAGAGTCAAATTCTGTACTGGAATCAAGATTCCATGTCGCTTCCACACTTCGCTTTTGATCCACGGTCACCAGAATATCTGTAGAAAGGGTTTGAATCAAATCTTGATTGGTAATTTGGCCGCCTTCAACTTCAACAGATATGCGAATTGAATCACCGAGTGGGAAATTACTCAATGATTCAAAGACAATCATGACTTCTTCTACACCACCGGGCCCCATAGGCACATCGATCCAACCATTGAGTTGACCAGTACCACGGGATGTTACAGCTTGCACAATCATCCCTGGGACATTTTTGTCTGAAGTAACTCGCAAGCGCAAACTACTGTCGTATGTATTGCCAGAATTTTGGAGCGATAATATCCACGATTCGCTTTGCCCTAGCCAAAGAGACACATCTTCTGTTTCAAAATCAGTAATCTCGGGAATTGCAGTCATCTGTGTCCGGTATTGCCACGAAAATGTCGAATCCTCAGGTGTTGCGTCCTCACCCTCCATCGATGATGCAGAAAAAGTCAATTCGAATACTTGACCGGGTTCTTCATTGCCTGGAACTTCAATCCATAATGAGCCTAGTGCGGCACTATTGCCATCGTAAATCGTCGACAAACTTAGCGGTCCGGTAATAATGGCGCTGTTGAATTCGACCCACCAATTCCATCCAGATGATACTTGTAAATCGAAGAGAATATTTTCAGCCCCATTCCCAAGATTTTCAACTTCGAATGGGACTTCATTGGCCTGACCCGGAACAATATCCATCACAGGGGTATTCATCGAGAGTGTCACATCGTGCAATTGACGAACACGAATACCAGAGAAGGAATCCTCAGTACCAGACATGCCAGATTCCGTGGATATGGCATGTGGCGTCACAATGGGACCCGGGTCATTGGCCTGCGCATTTTCTGGTGCGGTAAACGATACTAGAACTCGCGCATTTCCACCGGGGCCAATGATGACGGTATCAGAAGATAACAACTCTATTGTCCACCCAAACACTCCCGTAGAATCGAAAGAAAATACGTAACTATCCTGCTGTGTCGCATTGTTCCAAATCGTAAATGGCACTGTAATTGATTCTCCAGGGGAAATTCCCCACCCTTCGTCTGGCACATCGTCAGGGTTGACACCCACTTCTCCATTAGATACCATTGACGCAGTTACATTGGCACGCATTGTAGCGACTTTGTTTGAGTCCGCCTGACTGGTTGCTGTGAAAGCAGAATTTGCCCTCATGCCGGGCAAGGCATCTTGCGCCAAATTCGCAGTGATTGTGATGGTTTCAGTACCTGCTTGTGGGATTGTAACCATGGTTGGTTGATCCCATTTGAGTCCAAAGGTCCACCCCTCCTGATTCAATACTGGCATTGAGGAAAGTGAAAACGTATCCTGGCCATCTCCATCATTGCGTAGGGTTATTTCAAAATCACAAGCATTTCCAGGTGCACATGGAAATCCAGGGTCTTGTTCAACCCAAGCCGGCTGGTATCCTGGATCAACGATGAAAGATGCAGTAGTCGTTGCCGAAACAGTAGATTCGATACTTTGGGCATGAACATTGACATTTGTCGACCCCATCGAGGATCCCATCGAGGGTTGAACCAGGAGTTTAACCGTTCGAGTTTCCCCCTTGTCGAGATCAATCCTCACCCCATCTTGAATTTGTGAACCAGTCATGTGTTGGAATCGATGATTCCACCCATTGGGCAGGTTGGTGACGCTAAGAGCCACTGAATCAGAGAGGTTTCCAGAATTTGAAAGACTGATTGTCGTTTCCGCCCATTCACCAGCCTGAGCGTGGCCACTTGTGCCAGAACTTGCTGAAATGGCAAACTCATCAGCCCGAGCTTTCTGATCGTAAAACATCACAATATCTTCAAACCAATATCCCGCAGAACTACCCGTTGCATCCGAGTGGAAGTTGATTCTGTACTTGAATTGAGAATTCATAGCGGCGGGTGGAATCCCCCACCAGGGGACAACCTGGTTGCCAATTTGGTTGACATTGATTAGCCAACTACTACCATCCGAAAAGTCAGTATCAACATAGGATGCAACAGTTGTAGTAATCCGCTGCCATGAGTTTCCATTCCAAACATCGATGTCGTAACCATCTCCATTGAGGGCTTCGCCTGTGTAAAAGAACCCTACACCAATTCCTCGATTTGGAGATGGGTGGGCATCAGACGTATCGATAATTGCGCTCGTCAACGACGTATCCCAGTTGTGACCATAATTGGAAGAGGACGTTGAACCACCTACGTGGAATGAATTACTACCGCTGAGAGATGCTTCGTTGGAGACATACCAATTGTTGCCCAATGTCCATCCCCCAGATACTTCAGCACGGTCGTAAATATTCCCAATGGTCAAACTCCTAGTGCCCATATCATTGGTCGGATTTGCATCATTTGAGAGCAGTGCGGTCACCCGGATTGTGTGGTTTCCACTGTAATCAGGTGTCCACGTAGTCGTGACTGTTGCGCTAACACCAGCAGCCAAGGAGTTCACTGAACCACGATGTGAATGTAGTATGAAATCTGAATACTCATCATGCAATATTTCGACATCAACGCTGAAACTTCCAGCAGCAGAATCACCCTGATTTTCTACAGTCACTTCGATTTGCTGGGGCAATCCAAGCATTCCATCGACAATCCAAAGATTTGCTGGACGATTCATTCCAATTGACGAGGGGTCTTGGGAAGATAGTGCAGCGTGATTGCTGTGATCAGTATTGCTCACATAAGTCACTGCAGCTGCGGTGGGTGCAATGTCTGGACCCGCCCTGCCTTGAGTTGCTTGTGTGGCCGGGATGATGGAAATCAACATCAGTATAACCAAGAGAAACGCAAGTCGAACGGCGGGTTGGTTGGAGGGGAAACGCATGCGCCTCAAATGCCACCTTTCTCACGAATTCATCAAGATACCGGTCTAAAGACCGGCTCACACATCATCGTTCGTTTGTTCCAATGCTGATTTGCGAATTTGCTCTTCACGCCGCTCCTTGGCCCGGGCTGCGATATAGATCGACAAAGGAATGACCAGAGCGAGGCTAAAGCAGCCAATCAAGGCAGAAATTGACCACAACATCTCTGTCACTGGATCAACTTCAAATGGTTCTACATCCATCAGTTCGTGGCTGGTTGTTTGCACCAGTGGAGAATATTCGGAGGGGTGAATCGTATCACTACTCTCAAGCGTAATCGACCAAACCCGTGTGCCGTTGTGGGCTGAAATCAAATCAGTAGAAGCAATTTCAGCTTCTTCCAACGAATCGGCATAGAGGCTACCCAAGCCACCCATGGGCAAATCGGGCGAAACTATGCCTCGGAATATGATGGTTCCAGTTTGTTCTACTGTCACGCTATGTACTTGCGCAGCGCTGCAAACATTGTATTCTTCAAACGCTTCATGGTCGGTTTGACGACAACTGAATTGCTCGGCGTCTTCACTACCCAACATTTCGTGATGGTACCAAACACCATCCGAGACTCCGATTGAAATGACATCATTCTGTTCGGCGCCTGCAATCGTCACATTCAACCAAGTGGTTGATCGGTTGGTTGTGAATGTCCAAGTTTGGGTGGTATCATTATCACTGAATCCCTGATTGTTCGGCTCATGATTCACGTCCTCATTGGTTGTGTGATACAAGTAGTATGAAGAATCAATTGTGGCTCCATATACCGCATACGATAAGATTAGAATTAGGGTAAGGCCGAGCCCAATCATGGTCCGAAGCATGTTCGGATTTTGGGCCAATGCCTTCTTCATCAAATCGCCCACCTGAAAGCACTGTTTGAACCTTGGCCGAATGGCCTGAAGCATTACCCCACCGTAGGTGGGCGGTCAGCGTTAAATATGGGGTGCAAGTCGGCGACTTGCTTAGGTGGCTCTCATGACAACGTTTTACGATATCCCCGCCGACCTCCTTATCCCGGCTCTGGCCGATCGATTGGAGGAAATTGATGGGATTAACAAGCCCGAGTGGGCCAATTTCGTGAAGACAGGTGCTCACAAAGAGAGACCACCCGTTCAAAGCAATTGGTGGCAACTCCGCAGTGCAGCGATTCTACGCAAGGTAGGTCGCATGGGGCCCATTGGCGTAAACCACCTTTCACAGGCTTTCGGTGGACCCAAAAACCGAGGTTCTGCACCCAATCGTGCTACAGCCGGTAGCCGCCATGTGATTCGTACTTCACTACAGCAACTCGAAGATGCTGGTTTGGTCACAGTTCGCCGCAATGCAGCTGGCACAGTGAACATGGGACGAATTCTCACTTCAGACGGTCAAAAATTACTCGACAACGTCGCTCAGGAAGTTCGCCCCGCAGCAGAGGAAACATATCCTGGCCTCGAAAAATATTGAATGGAGAGGAGACAGTGGGTGAAACGATGTCGGTTGCAGATGACGAACTCGCACAGATTCGCGCTGCACGTCAGGCTGAAATCCAGCGACAAATCGAAACACAGGCTGAGCAGCAAATGCAAACCGAAGAGTTGGAGTCAGCCGCTCAAGAAGAAGCGAGCGTGATTGCTGCAGCAATGCGCACCATTCTAACCCCTGAAGCACGAGATCGCCTCGCAAGGGTTGAGTTGGGTCATCCAGAACTGGCGACCACAGTCAAACAGCACCTATACACACTACATCAGGCCAATCGCATCAGCATCCCAGTGGATGATGAGATGCTCAAGCGCATCCTGCAGGGCCTTTCAGAAAACAATCGTCGGGAGACAACCATTCGCAGAATTTGAGGTAGAGAATATGGCACGCCACAAGCCCTACGCCAAGAAGAAGCGCCTCAACAAGGTGACCAAGCAGAACCGCCGTGTGCCCGTTTGGGTCATGATGCGTACCAATCGCAAGGTCACCACTCACCCAAAGCGTCACCACTGGCGACGTAGCAAACTACAACGTTGAATGGAGGAATCAATTATGGCTGAAACCAAAGAGATGGTCGTCCCTCTACGAGCTGCTTGGGCGGTTCCACGAACTCAACGAGCCGCTCGCGCCATGAAGGAAATTCGCAAGCACGTTACACGTCACATGAAGGTTACAGAGGATGAAGAATTGTGGATTGACGAAGCGGTCAATCACGCCATCTGGGCCCGCGGAATCCAAAAGCCACCACGAAAGATTCGTGTTGTTGTAACTCGAGAAGAGGGGTTCCCGATTGAAGTCAAACTTGTTGAGGAGTGAAAATCATGGGCAATATCCGACCGTCATTCATTAAGATTCGAGCCATTCGGCTTTGTGAAGAATACAAAGATCAGTTCAATGCTGATTTTGACCACAACAAAGCGCTAGTCGCAGAATATACTGATGTCGATAACAAACGTATGCGTAACTGGATTGCAGGTTACGTCACTCGCTATATGCAGCGCCGTGAGGACTGAGGTGCCAACATGTCGGCCCTCGAGGTCGACCAATCTGGTGAGATTGGCCATGCCCATCACCCTCAGAGACAAGTGTTGCTGGAGTTCATGAAGCATCTCAAAGCGAATGGATATTTGCGATTTTCTTACCCCATGCCCGATCAAGAACGGGGTGATGGTTGGATGATGTTTCTCTATGAACTTGTACCTCAAGAAATCATCAATTCATTTGAGGCCTAACCATGGGCAATAATTCCAGTATCCCTCATCCACAGTGGAATTGCGAACTCATCATCGTTCTTGTTGAGCCACAATTCGAGGGGAATATCGGTGCTGTGGCGCGATGTGTGAAAAACTTCGGTCTACACGAGTTACGAATCCTTCGGCATGACGGCATTTTCTCGGATGAGACTCGCAATCGAGCCAAGCACGCACAGAATGTGATTGACGACTGCCAGATACATCAAGATTGGAATTCCTGTTTTGAGGACATCAACCTCGTAATTGGCACCAGTGGCAAACGTGAGCTTGGTGACAAGGTCCAGTTTCGTCACTTCCTGTTGCCTGCCGAATTGGGTGAACGACTGTCAGAAGTTGAAGGAAAGGTGGCCATTGTATTCGGTCCCGAGGGGATGGGGCTGACACACGAGGAGTTACGTTCGTGCGATTTAATGCTTACAATTCCGACCTGGGAAGGCTATCCAATCCTGAATCTCAGTCACACGGTCGCAATCGTCTGTTACGAGTGGTTCCAAACCCTTCTTCCAAAGGTCGGTAATGATCGAGCACTTCCGAAAACAGTCCACACTGAGCGTTTGCTCAATCCTGAACTGAAGCGAGAGATTCGCCGTCGTGCTGAGGAAATTGCCAACGCCTCAGATAAGCGAGATGACCAGAAATTATCAGCAGCAGACACACTCAGCCGAGTGATATTACGTGGCA
>Ga0208639_1000534_pt1 | contig 28459 bp, 12 predicted proteins | sample ETNtaG_33_FD_185772 | JGI IMG/M metagenome (GOLD analysis project Ga0208639, IMG submission 185772) | Marine microbial and viral communities from oxygen minimum zone, Eastern Pacific Ocean - ETNP201310SV76 (SPAdes) (version 2) | ecosystem: Environmental > Aquatic > Marine > Oceanic ...
TTCATTATCCCAATAACAACCATATTGATTTATACAATCATTTTGATTTATTAGCGAGGTACATTCAACACCACTACAAAAACCTTCTTCTTTATATACATTAAACCCATTTGTTACCAAATAATTTGTATTATCTGTTTGGTTTTCAAATGTTAACATATAATTTTTATCATCTTGAATTAATGATTGAGAGTATACTTCAACATCTAAAGTTCCAGTGCCTGATATTTCTTCACTATCAACATCAATCCAAGGATGAACAAAACCTGCAGAATAATCAGATGGAATAACAACAGCAACATTGGGTCCTGTTCCAACAACATATTCATTTTCATCTAGTTCTATTAATGCTTTATTTTCTGATGGAGGAATACCACTTTCTATATCTTCATTTGCTGATAAGCCATAATCATATGCAACAACAGCATAATAATATGTTCTTCCATTATCAACATCATAATCAATATATTTATGTTCTAAGCCTGTATCATCTCCAAGATAATATGCTGCTCCAAATACAGGAGCATACTCTGCAAACCCACTTATTGAATCAATTTTATCACACTGAAAAATAGGTTCATAAAACATTGGATTTCCATAGCCATCTGTGATTGTTTGTGCATCTTTAAAATATTTATCAGTTGCACGATAGAGCTTATATCCTTCAAAATCATTCTGAAGACTATCAGGTAAAAATCTATCTATAGAGCTTTCTGCAACATCATTCCACGTTAAAACAACATGACCATCTCCTGCCTCAGCTGTTAATGTTGGGATATCAGGCGGGACAGCAAATCTATAGTCTGTTTCATAAATTAATTGGATTGTTTTTTTCAAAGCAAATAGAGCTGGGACATCTTGCTGATCACCACCAGGAGAGCCTTGGATATTATCCATTGAATGAATTTCAGCCATTGAAATTCTTTCTGTTTTACCTTTATCTAAACCAAATATAGAAGATGAAAAAACTTCGATTAAATTTGATGGTGTTCCGGTAAATTGATCAAAGGCCTCTTCTCCAGATATTACCATTAAAGAATCCCACATTACTTGATCATTTTTAAACCACTTCGTTGTTGGATCCTCTGCATGCGAATCAACTGGGAATAATTTAAATGATGTTAATCCAATCATATCAGATTCAGAGATGTCAGTTTCTCCAAAATTAGGTTCGCAACCAATTCCCTCAACACAATCAGGTCTATTATTACATTCTCCTTCATCAGGACCATTGTAATTGATATCATTTGGTCCAACACCATCTAAGCCCACATCATCATTTGTAACAATACAATTGTTATTTTCATCTAAAATGGGGAAAATCCAATCTTGATCTTCATCTCCTTCATAGTGATCTTTTAAATCTGATTCTTCTAAATTATATTCTTCTAAAAATTGATTTAAATCAGCTATACCACATGTCGCACAAATAATACTTCCAGCATCATTTGTTCTAGATTCATCTAATAAACCATCATTATCATTATCCACAAAGTCATCTGAAATTCCTGGACTTTCTAAAAAAGCAAAACCCATTATTCCTGGTGTTCCTCCTCCAAAACCCGTAGCATCATAATCCCATGAATAGGCAAGATTTAATTGCGTATCAAAATATCCAACCTCATCATCAGTATCTCCACCACCAATTGCATTATCAACCCAGTATCCAAATGCCATTTCTGTTATATTATAATCAGATATATTTGAGATATTATACTCCCAAAAAAGAGCATCCCTAACTAGGGGATTATTCCATTGAAACCCTCTTGCTTCAACCCTTATTCCAATACCACCCCAATCAAATCCAGGCTGAACAGACGATGTTTCAGGGATTTTTACTCCAGGTCTTGGATAATATTCAAAATCCTGTGTTGGGATACAAGAATCTTCATCATTCGAACAGGATTCAATACATATAACTTTTGTATCATAAGTTGAACCATAATTTTGATTTATAATATCATCACACTGCCATCTGTTTTGCAAATATTCTTGATCTTGAGCATCATTTACTACAAAATATGTTTCTAAATCTGCATATTGCACACCTCTTCCAAATCTTCCATCCCACTCTCCAGGCCACTTTGTCATCGTTCCTGTTGAAGGCCAGGCTGAAGGCCATGTATCTGGATCATCACTTAGTGCAGGGCTATCTTGATATGAATTCACATATCCAAAAACTGGATGGAAACCCCATTTAACAAGACCTAATTCATCCTCATCCATTTCTTCTCTATAGCTTGTTTGAAGAAAGTAAATATCATGTAAATTTTGATTTGGATTATTTTGTATTAACTCTATCTCATCACTATTATCAACTATAACCGTATCTATTGTAGTTTCATCTCCATCATCTAAAATATATGTTTTGCCACCAACCAATAATCCTATACCATCTAGCATCCTATAACCGGTCCCATCATTTGGCCAAATTGAAACATCAGTTAGTCCACTTGGTGCTTCCCAATCAGATAATTGCGTAGTATTTTTAAAAAATAATAATACTCTATTACCATCCATCCTTGATTCTTTAGTTGCTGAAGGATCTCCAGCACCATCATCTGGGCCATCATAACTAAGACATAATGAGAATAATATAAAACTTAATATGACCATTCAATTCCTATTTTAATCGATCTTGGAGCAGAGTAAGAATTTGGATTTTGATAAGTATCTTCAATCGTTGTATAATTACTCCTAAATGAAGCAATATCTGCCTCATTTAAAATTGCACTATAAGCTCTTCCTGTTTGACTATTAACACCATACTCATTTAATGTATCAAACAAATTATATACTTCAAATGTAATTCTAGAACCTGTTTTGAATAAATTATAATAACTTGATAGATTTATTGTATAATTTGATGGTTTGTATGAATTATTAGGTAATAAATTTACATTAGCAAGAGGATTTTCAGAAATAGGTTCAAATGTATATGCTGAACCTGAATTATAAAAAACGCTCAATGTTGCACCGTATTTTTTTGTATTATACCCTGCTGTAACATTCATTGTATGACGCTGATCCCAATTAAGTGGAATAAGCTTAGTAATAGGATCTTGATTTGCACCTTCTCTACTAAATGATGATGTTGGAGAGTCTGCAATGCCTCTTGTATATTGAAAAGTATAGTTTGCAACAATACTCATTGGCCCAGCATTATAATCATAAACCAACTCTAAACCTCTTACATTCCCATAATCCTTATTTGAATATAAACCATACTTAACAGTATTATAAGTTGTGATTGTTTTTGTACTTAACAAGTTATAAATATCTTTATAAAATAAAACGACTTCTACGCCCATATCTTTATTTATCTCTTGCCAAAACCCCAATTCATAATTTACTGTTTTCTCAGCTTCTAAATTTGGGTTACCAAGTATTGTAGCATAATTATTAGGTGAAATCAACCAATCTGAATTTGAATACATTGCATAAAGAGGTGGCATTTGAAAAAAATGGCCATAACTAAATCTAAGCAAAGCAGCTTGACCAACTTGATAACTAAGAGCAAACCTAGGACTAATTTGATGTTTAATTTCAGCTACCAATGTATCTGATTGTGCAACGCCAATTATATCATTTGCTGGATTTCTATAGTCAGATGGATAAATTGTATTTGGATCGAACATATCATATCTCAATCCAAAATTAAGCACCATATCACTAAACTCCATTTTATCCTGGAAGTATCCTGAAAATTCATAACAAACAATATCATATTCTTCAGAATAAGCACTTCTTACTCCTTTGTCTATGTATGGTGTATAGGTATTATCTGTAAGAGAACTATCTCTGATTGTATAATTATTTATTAGTAAGTCATGTACAACATAATCAAGACCAAATTTTATATTATTAATAGGGTCAGCTTGCCAATTTAAATCAAACTTAACACTAAAATCTTCTAAGATTTTCGTATCATGATTCTTATCATGTCCTCCTTGTAGAAAACTAGATTCACTTCTAGAAAAAAAATCTGATACATATCTTAAATCAAATGGATTTTCATAAACGTAAGAATAATCAGATTTTTTATTATTTGAAAATTTTAAATCAAAAAATGCAGATTGAGTAAACATATAGTTAATAAACAATGATGTAAAATTATTATTATTATGATTTGTTGATCTAGAATCTGGTGAATATTTATAAAAATGACTATACCAATGTCCTTCATAATTATTCTGCGTATGCATTAAGGATATCTTTAATGGTCCTATAGGTCTAAATGAAATTTTACTTAAATAGGATGAAGAAATAAAATTATTCATAGCAATTTGATTATCAGATTTAGATCTAACTTGCGCGGGGATAAATCTTGTTGTTAAAAAATACTCACTATTTTGACTTGAACTCTCAAAAATATCATTTGAACACATGTCTGATGTAATCATATATGAACTATTTGAATACATAGTTTCAGAGTAGGTTCCATTGTAGATTATCTCACTATATATAATCTCACAATCACCATACATTTGGCACTCTGCATTATTAATCATAGATTCACGAGTAACAGGATTTAATAACTCTGCTCCTTTAGAATTTGAGCAATAATCATTTATAACATGAGATCCACTATGCTCTGAATAATAATTAAACGTACTATCAGCGTTGAAATTGCTATAATCACCTACATTGAAATAATCATATCCATTTAAATGACCAAGATTGTTTTGATATCTATAATTTAAGAAAAATGTTAGTTTGTCCTTTACTATAGGTCCACTAAATTGCATACTATAATCTTGGTTTAAATTAATATCAAGATTATCTATCCCAGGGAAAATATGACTATTACCAGTAAAATAATTTTCATAACGGGAAGAAAAAGAGCTTTCGAATTCACTTCCACCATCTTTTGTAACTTGATTTACAACACCACTCATCGCTCTTCCATACTCAGCATTAAATGTTCCTGTTATAACCTCTAAATCCTTTAATACTGATGGCTCTAAATAAACTGTTTGAGCATTTCGAGAAAATGTATCATCAGTCCTAACTCCATCTACTAAATAGGTAACTTCCGTATCTCTTCCTCCTCTAAAATGTCCGTCAACCACACCTGCTTGCATACTTACAATTGAGGATACATCTTTAATTGGCAAAATTTCAATTTGTTTTTCAGAGATATTTTTTATTGTTCCAGACTGATCTTTTTTTGTAGATAATTTTGAGGCCTTCACAAAAACAACTTCGCCTTCTACTGTCGTTTCCTCTAAGTTCACATCTAAACGTGTTGTTTTATTTACAGAGATAGAAACATCTTGAACTTCAATGGATTTGTAACCTATAATATCAAATCTAACAGTGTATGATCCTGGAGGAACATTAATAATATAAAACAGCCCATCTTCATCTGATGCTGCTCCATAATACGTATCTTGAATAAGCACATTAACACCATATAAAGAATTTTTATCATCATCAGAAACTGAACCCGATAATTTCCCTGTTGTTTGAGAAAAAAGGCATGAAAAAAGTATGATTATTAAATATTTAGACATTCAATAATTTTTATTTACATTCCAATGATTATATTAACGATTGCAATAATATCTGTGACATTAATTGACTCATCACCGTTTATATCTGATGAACAAAAAGCAGAATCAGATAATGTTGAAGACCCAATTATATGATTAACAACCATTATAATATCAGATACATTTACAGTGCCATCTTGACTTGCATCACCATTTGCATTACATCCATTTTGAACACAGTTTCCATTATCACACATTTGAACATCATCAAAATAATATGTTTCATTATTTCCTGCAGAATTAAAATCAAAAAAGATAGAGGCTTTGTTATAAACCCATCCATTATTTAAACCAATACTTAAATATTCCGTTCCAGGTGCTTGATTAAGAAAGTCAAACTCTAATATCTGCCAACCTGAACTGCTAGTATTAGTTTCTGTTTCACAAGTATGCGTTACATCATTTGAATCTTCAACTTTCAAACGTACAGGAATATTTATATCAGAAACAAACACTCTAACAGACATAACTGAATTAGATAAAGAGAATGGAATATTTGTTGCAAAGCCAGCAGAAGTTCCAATCGTAGTACCAGCCCATATTTCTGCACCATTGGTTTTAATAACTTGAATAACGTTATTACCAGAATCATATGGATCTACCGCTAATGATGATACATTGCCACCAAAATCTGACATTGTATAATTAACCATTGAATCTTCAAAATCTACAGGTAAATCAATTTGGTTAGTATCATTCCCTCCATCATCACCACCATCATCACCACTACCAGAACAGGTTTGATCACAAGTGCCCGCACAATATTGAATAAATAAATCATCATCAGAAACAGTAAATCCATAGTTATAATTTTCATCATCTGAAATAAAATCACACTCAGATTCTTGAGGAGCATAATAAATTGTTGAAGATCCCCAAATATCATTCCACCATGAATCTATGCTTGTATCAACACATAAAATAACAAATTCATAATCTCCATTTTGTACTTCTGCTTCAAAATCGTTATCATTGTTAGCTCCCCAACCTGACCAATTATCAAATGTTCCTGTAACACTTATAAAATCACAATCATCAAGACCATCTAAATCAAAAGTAACTGTATATTGAGAATCATTTCCACCGCTATCACCACCTTCAGAGCAAGTCTCATCACATGAACCAGCACAATAAGATATATCTATATCTGAATCAGTTATAGTAAACCCGTAATTCCCAAATTCATCAGAATTATCAAAATCACAATCAGAGCCTACTGTTGGGCCAAGCTGAGCTCCCCATCCAGAATAATTATCAGCTGCTCCACTACAAAAAACAATAAACTCATAATCACCTGGAGATATATTCTCAATAGTTCCAGTAAATATATTATCAGCATTAGTATCATCTAAAGTAAAGCACCACCCTGGCCAATCTCCACTTTCAGTTGCACACCAAGAACCATTAACACCACACTGATCATAATCAGAATTAGGATAACCAGTTCCATTTAAATCAATTGAAAAATTAACATTTGCTGCAACAGTCCCGCATGAATCAAAAACTACGGTATCAACATCAAACGGATCTAAAACACACTCATCATTACTATTTAATACACAACTTGGAACATCTAAAAACCTATTATTGCAAGTAGATCCAGGATTAGAACAGGTTGAATTTGAATCAGAACCACACGCACCAATACCTTCATTAGATTCAACAATATCTCCATTAACAAATTTATATTCAACATAATCATCAGATAAAAGACTAAGTGTTGCTGAATAAATTCCATCTCCATCTGAATCTTGCATTTGTGTTGGTAAAATAAATGTAGACCACGGAACCACAGTCTGATAACTTCCAATCATGAAGACTGAACCATTAACTACCTCATTAGACATATCAACATTAAATGTTACATCAACAGGGACAGGATCAACGCAAGTAGGGTAACATGTGCCAAAACAATACATATCCAAAAGTAAATCTTCACCAATTAAGTCAAATCCATAATTACCAAAATCGTCTGTTGTGATAAAATCACATTCACTTCCAATGGGAGCTCCTGCCTGAAGGCCTTCCCATCCATTTGTTGTATATATATACTCATAACTACCTGATCCAATTTCAATAGTTAATTCCCAAATACCATCTCCATTAATATCGCTCATAGGATTGCAAGATCCACACCAACCATTAAAAGTACCATTTACATAGACTATATCTGTTGAAGATAAATTCTCTTCACTCATATCTACTTGGAATGTAACATTAGAATATATAATCTCTATACATTCAGAAGAACAACTACTAAAACATACTGAATCAATTACAATGTTATCATTTCCAACAACAACCTCTCTATCACCCCAAGTCCCTACTTCACATTCGCTGGGAACATCTTCCCAACCACCTCCAGTATTCCAATCAGTCCACCAACCATTTCTAAATTTATAAGTATAAGTACCTGGGTCTAAATCTACTGTATATGACCAAATTTGATCTCCATCATCATCTGTCATAATAAAACCAGCTGCTGGATAAAATTCCCCCATCCATAATGTGGGTCCTTCATTTCCTACTTCTTGGTCTGACATATTTACATTAAAAGTAACTTCTGCAGATAAGCCTAAAACAAATAAAATTAATATTAATAATTTTTTCATATTTACTATCCCCCTTTTTAACTAAAAATAAACCATATTAAAAATACACTTAAGATTAATATATACGTTAATATTGCATCATTAGAAAAGTAGTTTGTTTTTTTTCCAGATGATTTTTGAAATACTAAATCATTTATTTTATTATAATCGGGCTCTGGAGTCATATAGCTTACAACAATCATAACACTTGAGCAGACTAAAAATAAATACAAGGCAAAATGCAAAAATAATGGCTGTGTTAAAATATTTTCAACTCCATAAACTTCAAAAACAAGCCTTGATACACCTAAAACTGCACCTGTATAGAGAGCAGCCATAGCACCTTCTGAATTAATTCTCTTAAAAAATAAACCTAAAAGGAAAACAGCGGCAATTGGAGGAGAAATTAATGCTTGAACACTTTGAAGATATGTAAATAGTCCTCCAGCTGACAATGACTCCTGAAATGGAATCCACATCATACCTGATAGAACCAAAACACCCGTAGCCATTTGACCAAATCTGACTAAGCTTTTTTCAGATTTATCAGGATTATATTTTCTATAAATATCCCATGTTATAAGAGTTGAACATGAATTAAATACAGAGGATAAAGAACTCATTAAGGCAGATAATATTCCAGCTGCAATCAATCCTCTTAAACCTGCTGGTAAAAGATATTGGACCATTGCTGCTAATGTTCCAGAGCTTTGAACTACACCATCTTCAACAGGCAGCTTAAATGCTGACATTGGATCATTATGCATTGCATAAGCAATCATTCCTGGAACTACAAAAATAAACATAGGAGTTAATTTTAAAAATCCAGCAAAAATTGTTGCTTTTCTAGCTACACTTTCATTTTCAGCTGCAAGTACTCTTTGAACAATAAACTGATCAGTACACCAATACCAAATACCTAAAATTGGAGCACCAAATAATATTGCTGTCCAAGGATATTCAGGGTGAGAAGCAGTTCTCCAAAGACTCATAAAACCATCACCTGAAGCTGCTACCATATTACTCCAACCGCCAATTTCATTAAGCCCAAATATCGTTACTAATATTGAACCACCTAATAATAAAAACATTTGAATTGTATCCGTATATATAACTGCTTTTAAGCCACCTAGTATAGTATATAAGCCTGTAACTATAACTACAATAACTGCTCCAGTCCAAAAATCAATTCCCAGTAATGTTTCAAATACAACAGCACCAGCAAAAATAGTAACAGATATTTTTGTTATCACATAAGCGAAAATTGATACAATAGATAAATACATTCTAGCTGAAGAGGAAAAACGTTTTTCTAAAAATTCAGGCATAGTAGTTACTCCGCTCTTTTTATAAAACGGAACAAATACCCACCCAAGAATTAGTAACATAAAAGCTGCTAATATTTCAAATTGAGATTCAATTAAACCTTTGTTAAAGCCACTTTGTGCAAGTCCTACTAAATGTTCTGAACCAATATTGGAAGCAAATAATGATGCTCCAACAACAAACCATCCTAAATTTCTATTTGCTAAAAAATATTGAGATGTATTATCCTTGTTTTTTGAAGAATAAACCCCTACTCCAAGAATAACAGCAAAATACAATCCTAAAACAAAATAATCTATTAATATCATTATAACTCCTTAAATTATATGGGACCCAAGTTTATTAATATACAATTTATAAAAAAAATATCGAAGGTAAATATGAAGAGAATAGTTAAAATACTTATTTATTTCACACTAACTTACAGTTTTATTTTTAGCCAATCTAAAATTGATAAAAAAGTTATCAATTTAATTGAAAAAATGACTGTCGATGAAAAAATCGGACAAATGACTCAATTAGATAGGAGGTTTTTAAGATCTGACGAAGACCTAATTAAATTTGGAATTGGTTCTATATTAAGTGGTGGTGGATCTGTTCCTGAAGATAATACTGTCGAAGGTTGGGCAAACATGTACAATCATTTTCAAAAGATTGCACTTCAAAGTAGATTGCAAATTCCTATTATCTATGGTGTCGATGCGGTACACGGTCATAATAATGTACCAAATGCAACAATTTTCCCTCACAATATTGGATTAGGGTGCACATTTGATGAAGATATAGTTTATAAAGTTTCAAAAGCAACAGCAAAAGAAGTTGCATCAACTGGTATAGATTGGAATTTTGCACCATGCCTTTCAATACCACAAGATCCAAGATGGGGTAGGTATTACGAAGGATATTCCGAAGATCCAGAGTTAGTATCTAAATTAGGAGTTGCAGCAATTAATGGGTACCAAAATAAAATAGGGGGGAAATATTCTATTGCAGCTTGTGCTAAACATTTTCTTGGAGATGGAGCAACATTATGGGGTACAGGAGATAATAATTATAAAATTGATAGAGGCAATGCTATAATAACAGAAGAAGATTTAAGAAGTAAATACTTAATCCCCTATCAAGATGCTATTGATAATGGAGTTCTAACAATAATGGCATCATTTAATAGTTATAATGGTCTTAAATGTCATGCAAGCGGATTTTTATTTAATGAGTTATTAAAAGGAGAACTTAATTTTGAAGGATTTGTAATATCTGATTGGAGAGGAATTGATGAAATTCCTGGAGATTATAAATCTGATATTGTAACTTCTATCAATTCAGGTATAGATATGATAATGGTACCAGGAGATACAATCTGGGGAGGTGAGCCTTATCATAAATTCTTAAAATTATTTAAAGAATCTGTAAATGAAGGATTAATATCAGAAAAAAGATTAGATGATGCTGTTTTTAGAATTTTAAAAGTAAAACATCAAATGGGATTATTTGATAACCCTTATGCTAACAAAAAATATATTAATGATTTTGGATCAAAGAAGCATCGTAAAATTGCTAAAGAAGCTGTTAGAAAATCACTTGTACTATTAAAGAACAATAATATCCTTCCATTATCTAAGGATATAAATAAAATTCATGTAGCAGGAATTGGAGCAAATAACGTAGGAATGCAATGTGGTGGATGGACAATAGAATGGCAAGGTAAAATGGGAGATATAACTGAGGGTACAACAATTTTAGATGGGATAAAATCATCCGTATCTAGTGAAACAATTATTTCATATTCTGAAGATGGAAAAAATGCTTCAAATGCTGATGTTGGAATAATTGTTATTGGAGAAAAACCTTATGCTGAAGGTATGGGAGATAATGAAACATTAAAATTATCAAAAGATGATTTAATAGTTTTAGAAAATATGAAATCAGAAAATATCCCATTGGTTGTAATTATGCTATCTGGAAGACCTCTTATGATTACAGAAGAACTAGATAATTGGGATGCTTTTGTAGCAGCATGGCTACCAGGAACTGAAGGAGATGGCATTTCAGATGTACTCTTTGGAGATTACAATCCAACTGGGAAATTATCATTTAGCTGGCCTCGAGATATTTCTCAAATTCCATCAAACTACACAGATGAAAATTATAATCCTCTATTTAAATTTAATTATGGGTTAACATATTAATGTATTACGTTTTATCCATTTTATTATTATTCCTTTCTTGTGATGAAAAAGAATATACTGATTATAATCCTCTTATTCCATCAAACTGTGACTATGAAGATATAACGGGGGCCTGCTGCACTATGGATGAATTAGATTGCAATAATATATGTAATGGAAATTCAGCTTTAAATTGCAACAATCTTTGTGTTAGTATTTCATACCTAGATGCATGCAATGGATGCAATGATATAAATGCATTAAATTATAATGAGAGCTCAACTGATGATTATAATTGCATTTATGATAATCCCCCAACAAATTATACTTTAGTTTGGAATGATGAATTCAATAGTCCTGAAATAGATATTTCAAGATGGAATTTTGAAATATGGGGAGCGGGAGTTGTAAATAATGAAGAACAAGCGTACACAGGAAGAGTTGAGAATTCCTACATTGAAAATGGAAAATTAATTATTAAAGCACTAAAAGAAAACTACAATGGAGATGAATATACCTCAGCTAGAATGACAACAAAAAATAAAGGTGATTGGACCTATGGCAAAATGGAAGTTAGAGCAAAGCTTCCAACAGGATTAGGAACATGGCCTGCATTTTGGATGATGCCAACAAACTCAGTTTATGGCGGTTGGCCTAATAGTGGTGAAATTGATATTATGGAACATGTGGGATGTGATGCTGGGAATGTTCATGGTACAATTCACTGCAATGAATATAACTGGGCAAACAATACACAGCAAGGAGGAACTTTAAATAATGTTCTTGCTTCTACAGGGACTGATATTGATGAATTTCATATTTACTCAATAGTGTGGAATGAAAATTCAATAAGTTGGTATGTTGATAATATTAATTACTTTACTTATAATAAATCTGAAGATAATTATACTAGTTGGCCTTTTGATCAGAGTTTTTTTATAATTTTAAATTTAGCTATTGGTGGAGATTGGGGAGGAATATGCTCATTTGATTCAACTACTTTCCCTCAACTTTTTGAAATTGATTATGTTAGAGTGTACCAGTAGGATTAATTATTAAATTAATTAGATAAACTATATCCGTAATATTTATCTGATTATCATTATTTAAATCATTACAATTACTAAAATCAATATCCTGAGATAAAACATACGATACTAATAATACTACATCTGTTACGTTAACAGAAGTATCCTGATTAATATCTCCTTCAAGTCCACAACCTGTTCCAAGTTGATAAACCCTTATATAGTCAACTTCTAATTTTTCAGGAAATAAATTATTCTCAGTAGCACAAGGCATAAAATGACTTCCTATAGCTAAATTTAAAATAATATAAAAATCTTGATCATATGGCCATTGTTGCCATCCGCTATTGGTTTTAAAATATGTTCCTAAAAATTCTCCATCTAGATAAAAGTTTAATTCATCATCATTCCATTCAACCTCATATATATGAAAATCTGAAGTTGCATTTGTATAAGCGCTATAACTAGTTGGTGGAATTCCTCCATTCCAATTATACATATTATTATGTACAGTAGAATGGATATGGTCATCATCACATCCATAATGTTCCATAATATCAATTTCACCACTATTAGGCCAACCTCCATAAACTGAGTTTGTTGGCATCATCCAAAATGCAGGCCATGTTCCACCAGCATTTGGTACTTTCATCCTACCAGAAATTTTACCGTAGGTCCAATCTCCTTTATTTTTTGTTGTCATTCTAGCTGAGGTATAATTAGAACCCCCATAATTTTCATAAAGAGCTTGGATAACTAATTTACCATCTTCAATGTAGGCATTATCTAACCTATTTGTATAATATTGAGATTCACCATTACCCCATCCCCAACTACCTGTTCCAATTTCAAAATTCCATTTGCTTTCATCAATATCAGGGCTATCAAATTCATCAGACCACATAAGCTGCCATGTATTTGCATCTCCTCCATCATCTCCTCCATCATCTCCTCCATCATCTCCTCCATCATCAGAAGAATTGTCATTACAATTTTCATCACAACTTCCAGCGCAATATCTTTGATCTATATCATTCCCTTCAATTGTAAAACCATAATTATAATAAGAATCAGCAGGATTAAAATCACATGAACTTGATGGTGGGAAATTAATAATTTGACCCCAGCCTGACCAATTATCAGCTGAACCAGATACAACAATAACATACTCATAATCACCATTATTCAAATCAACAGTCCCTTCATAGATATTATCATTATCATCATCAGATAAAGTTAAACACCATCCATCCCAACCATTTCCGCTTGAGCACCAAGAACCATTAATTACGACAGAATCATAATCACTATTTGGAAATTCAGAATCAGTCATATCTACATAAAAACTAACTGTCGCTGAAAAAGATATTGATAAAAATATAATATTAAAAAATAATTTTTTAACCATAATGTAATATAAATATTTTTATATAGTTAAATAATACATTTACAAAAAATTACAAGATTAGAATATTTTTCTAATCTCAACGGATGAAGGATTTCCCAAAACTGGATTATTATGATTTAAATTACCGAAGATAAAAGCCCATTTTTTATAATCAAGTTTAATACCAAAAGATAAATCCTTATATGATTCTGAATATGTTCCTCCAATAATAAAATTTAAATATGGAAGAGTCGTAATTGTACTAAATTTTAAAAAATTATTTTCATCATAGATTACATAATCTGATAATAAGATTAATTTTAAATCAGGAATCTTATAACTCACACCAACCCCAAGAAGAATATCATTATCAACTCTCAAATTATTTGAATATTCGCGACCTAAGTTTTTAATTAATAATCCAATATTTAAATTTTTATTTATTTGATTATTAAATCCTATATCAATTGAATATCCATGCATTGATTCAGTATATAATTTTGAATAATTCAATTTTACCTTATATCCAAAAGTAATATTTTCATAAAATGATAAATCATATGATTTATTGATTTCTGCAGCATACCAATCTGCACCAAAAAAACCTAAAGGTTCTTCTGAAGCTATCTCATCTCTTAATTCAATATCATTAATACTTAAGCTCTCAAAAGAAATATATTTTCGATTATCAAAAAAATATGATATTTTTTGACCAGAAATACCTGCTAGCCAGGAATTCTTTGATAAACTCAAATAAGAATTTGGCTCTAATAATAATGCTGGATTTATTTCATGACTATAAGAAATACCTGTTCCTGATGTTGATAACAATGAAGCTGATTGCGGTATTATTAAGGCCTTCAATCCAATGCAGATTGATAAATTAAATGATAATAATATGAATAATATTTTATTTAACATTTTAATAATTTAGCAATGAAAAACTAAACAAATGACTTATTCCTTCATCTACTAATCCTGGATCTAAAGCATAATCTATATTCAATATCATAGAATTGTTTATTTTAATAGGCATTCCAAATCCAAGAGTATATCCTGAATCATTATCAAGTCTATTAAGACCTCCTCTTAATAAAATGGGGAAATCAAAAGAATCGGATGTTAAATGATACTCAAATCCTACCTTATATCTTTTGTAAAACTGATTATCTTCGTTAAGATTATCTTTGATAGAAAAATAATCTATTTGAGAAGAAAATAAAAATTTATTTAATCTATTATATGATAATCCAAACATATAATTTAATGGAATCTCTTCTTCATATATTTCAGGTTGATTTTGATTTAAATAATTTATTTCCCAATCAAAAGAAGAAGATAAATTATTTATCTTAAAGCCCAAATTAATATCATTATTAATCTCATATAAAAATCCAAGATCAAAGCCTAAGCTACTTTCACTTTTATAAATATCCATATCATTAAATAAAGCTTTAAAATTAAAACCAGCTGATAATGAACCTAAATTAATACCAAAAGATAACATTCCATATCCCTGAGAATAATCTAGACTACCATTCTCTTCACCAAAATTAGAGGTTCCAATAATATTATTTGTACCAATACGATAAAAAGATAAACTAACTCCAGCCGAAGGTGGTAAAGGCCTAGATATAGATATTGATTGTATTGATCTATCTAATGACATCAAAAAATATGAGAAACCATATTCGTTATCAGTAATTTCAGGTAATAAAGCTGGATTATTAAATGCAACAAATCCTTTGTTGTATGAACTAACTATAGAATTAGATAATGAAATTTCTCGAGCATTTGTCCCATAATTAAAATTAGCACCTGGATAACCACCATAATAATTTGCAAATAAACAAAAATTAAATAATATTAAGATATACTTCATTTTAATAATGGCCTTTCGTAGCATTTATAACCATTAATTTTTCCCAGACCTCTGTATTCCCAATATCAAGCTTACAAAAATAAACTCCATTGGATACTTTAATACCATTCTTATTTCTACCATTCCAGGAACACTCTAAGTTTCCATAATCATTTATTTTATCACAATCAAATGAATCAACTAAATTCATTGAAAAATCATAAATTTTCATTTTACCACTATTACTATCAGTTTTAAATTGAAAATCTACATTCGTTGAAACATTATCAATAAAAAATGGATTAGGCCAAATATGCAATTTGTTTTTATTGACTATATCTTGATTTGATGCAACAAATGAATCCCATGCATTTGGACTTATTTCATTCCATAAATCTGGATTATTAATATTATTTCCTGCGTCTACCCAAACTAAACCTCTTGGTGTTCCAATAAAAAATATTTGATCTTTTTTTAAAGATGTATATACTTTTGTTTGAGTAAAAATTCCTTCTTCTGAATTTTGATTATAATCTAAAATATCTAGAATTTCATTTGGGAACTCTAATCTTTGCCAATCTAAAACATTATCAATAAAAGCATAAAAGAGACCTCTATTTGTTGATGCATATAAAACATCGTTGGTAAAATAAAGGCTATAAGGTGTAGCTCCATCATAATTATTATTATTATTTAAATCATCAAAGCTATCTTCCTGATCATATATATCATTATTATTCAAATCAATGAATTCTTCGCTAAACTGATCTACTGTAACCCAAGAAAGACCGTTATCATCAGTATAAGTTAATGAATTTGGATGAGGAGCAGCCTCTTCTCTATCCCATGAAACAAGCCATATTCTTGGATTTTCATTTTCTAAATATTGTGGGACTATATCTATAATCCAATCGCCCCCCAGCCCATCTAATGTTGTATAATGAATCCAATTTATACATCCATTTTGATCTATAATACCTTTATTTACTCCATCAGCAGTTCCAGCCCATATATACATTTGCTCATTATAAAATTCGATATAAACTGAAAAAACTTTATGATTATGATTACCTCCATAATTCAAATTTCCGCTTATCAGTGGATCAACAGGGTTATAGACATAATTTACTGGGTATGAACCACATGTAGCACTTGATTGATTATCCATTGGTAAAGGCACAAGTTCCCAAACAGGATTCTCATCAGTATATTTAAATCTTCTTAACATCCCAGCCCAATTTGCTGTGTATATATATTTATTAATTATATCAGCAGTGACATCATATGTAACATTTTTTGCTGATGTTTGGATTGCTAAACTTGATAAACTTTGACCACCCCACTCTATAATAATATTACTACCAACTAAGCTACAAGTTTGAGTGGGGACATCCCATGAACAACCTGAAGCAGCAGGAGAACATTCACATTCGTCTGGTGAATTTAATGGATTTTCACATGTTAATTCTTCACATATAGGGAGTTGATCTTGTGGTTGAGACATATAATTCCAGGTATTCCCATTATCTAAAGACCAAGAAATACCTGTTCCACTTGAAACATCTTCATTTAAAAAATTTACAGTTTCAACTCCTGAAACAATAATTAAATCTTCATTATTGTATACTTCTAAAGCAGGATTTCCACCATTAGGTAATTCATTATCATTAAAACTATACAAATTCATATCATTATCTAGAAGTCCTAAGCCCCCAGATGTTCCAATAACTATAGACTGATTATTCAATATTCTTAAATCAACTATTGATTGACTAGATAAACCATCAGATAATTGTCTGTTACGATACTGAGAATTTTGGATAACAGAATCAATTGCATAATTATTAGGATAAGAACTATACAATATAGAAATACAAAAAAAGAGAATATAAATCATTTGATTAATCATTTTCTTGCCTATATAAATATTGACAAACAAGATTGCCAACAATACCCAACGTATACGAAGAACACTTATCTACAGTATCTTCTAAAGTATGCCAATAAGGATATTCAAAATCAATAATATCTAAGGATGGAATACCAGTCTCTACAAATAATGCTCTATGATCATCGTAAATTGGCTGAGTAAGTTCATATACGAACTCACTATATCCTAAATTATTTGCTAAATCCCATAATTCTCTAACTTGATTTTCAGCTTGAATATATGAGAAATACTCAATTTTAAATCTAGGGTCTTTATCTGCTACCATATCTAAACAAATAGCTAACTTTGGGTATGGAGGTTCAATATTTTTTGAAAACAACTTAGTGCCGATAGAAAAGTTATCTAAATCTCCATGCCTACCCATATCTTCTCCATCCACAAATAATAAATCAACTCCAATATTATTAAAGGGATAGCTAGAAAAAATTTCTGATAAATGCATTAAAATTGCAATACCACTAGCACCATCATTAGCACCCATTATTGGTTTTAATTTATTAATTTCATTTATATCCTTATCAGCTATTTCTCTAGTATCCCAATGAGCCATCAATAAAATTCGATTATCTGATTCTGGATTATATTTTGCTAAAATATTATATAAAGTAATTTTCTTATCTTTATTATATGGATGATTTATTTCATGATCATAAACAATTAATTCATCTGATTTATTAGATAAAAAACCAACTAAGTAATTTTTTAAATCAACATGGTTTTGACTTCCTGGATATCTTTCTCCAAACGCACATTGTTTTTCAAGATATTTAAATGCTATTTCTCCATCAAACAAAGGTATTTGTTGAGATTGGATAATTGTTAAAAGTAATATAAAAAAGATTCTATTCATATATTATTAATCAAAGGATTCAAAATAAATTCTAACTTGGAACCCTATATCAGTTTCCTTTTTTCTTCCAGAAGTGTGATTATCTGAAACAATATAATTAAACCATAAATCACCTTCAACAAATTTACTAAAATTATATGTTATCTTAGGCTGTAAATTATAGGAGTTACTATATGCAATAACTTCAAATTGGCTTAAATCATTTGTTTCAAAATAAGAAAATTCAGTATTACTATTATCATAACCTAACTTAAGACTTAAATTAATTTCATTTTCAATTTGGAAATCTCTTAAAAAGAAAACAGGCATTCTGAAACCTGTTTTTTTCCTATAACCAAAAGTTAAACTTATCTGATTATTTATTGTTCTTTCTATCTGTCCTCCCTCATTTGTAATATTTAAAGTATTATTCAAAGTTAAATCAATGTCAAGAGGAACTTTTTTTGTAGTCATATCAAATCTTAATAATGGTGCGAAATTTCTTTTATAATCTAATTTTTGAACAATAAAATCCTGACTTATTTTATTTTTTTCTCCACTAAAAGTATGACTTAAACTAAAACTCTTAAACCAATTGTCTAAAAATTGATACTTTTCTAACCCTCTTAAATTTATTGACCATCCAAATATTGGGAATCCGTTTTTACCTGAAGGACCAAGAGGGAAATATGATTCAGATTGAGTTTCATTATATCCACTATCACTTTGATTGTTTGCTGATAGAGAGACTCTATACTCAACATTTGATAATGTTAGATTTTGAGTTAATTGTATGGAAGTACTAAATTTTAATTCTTGATTAAACGTATTTGATGAAGAAATAATTATTCCATCTGATGATGTAAATAAGCTTCCTTCAATTGGTCTATCAACTATTCCTAGCTTAAATTTATAATCTGGATTTATATCAGTAGATATATTATTATACTTATTAGTTGTATAATATGAATAATTTATATTCACACTTGAAAATCTTTGACCAATTTCATGAAAAAACTTTAAAATAGTTTTGAAATGAGGCTGGTTAATAATAAAAATTTTGCTTGAATTTGTATTTTTTGTTGAACTAGATGAACGTCTTCTTCCAGTTGACCTAGATGAACTTCCTGATGTTTTTTTATCTGTTTCATAAAACTGTTCAATAAATTGAGTAAATGAAAAAGTAAATGAAACTGAAAATTTATTATCACTTGATATATCAGCTGTTGATGATTCTCCACTTACTGCATCTCTTACCCAATTATATGTTGGTACATATGTGAATCTAGGAGCCAACCATTTTAAATATTCGGGTGTATAAGTAAATGAAAGCTGTTGATTATAGCTTTTCTTTATACCTGGGGAATAAGATAAATCAAAGAAATCTGAAATTTTCATAGCTGAATTATCAGAGAAATAATCATTTAAATTATTTTTCATATTAACTGAATATTTAAGTGATAGATTATCGACTATATTAATATCAGAAGAAAAAGTTCTATTTAAATCAATGTTTTCTTCATCAGTTACAATACCACCATATAAATCTCTTTGAACAGTATAATTGTCTGAATCAACTATAGATGAATTAAAGCTAATATTTTGTGGTGTATAGTAAATATTTAAATCTTTTAAAAAATTAACAAAGTATTTTTTATTTTCAGGGTCATCAGTATTATCTTCAAAGATATTTTTAAATGGATACCATTTATTCTCTCTGCTAAATGATAACGAATAGTCAAATTTTATATTTTGTAAAATAGACTCTTTATTTAAAATTGTTGTATTAGAAGACTGATCCCATTTATATGAATATGTAAATTTTGAATTATCTAGTAAATGTTTGAAAAATAAGTTTTCACTATAATAATTTGAAAACATTGTATTCAAAGATGTACTTAAAGTAATTGAATTTGTTATATTTTTGAACTCATCAGGCGTATCATTAAAACCTCCTAAAATAATATCAGATCCTGGTTTATATAATGGAGAGTATAAACCTTTTGAATACTTTATAGTAAGAGGCATTTGAAAATAATTTTCTTTAAATAATTCATGTGGAGAAAATCCTAAATTAACAGAATAATTAATAGAATGATCACCTGAACCTAATCTTTGTTCTAAACGATGAAAATCTGCTTCTTCACTCTTAAAATCCAAATCAATATTAAAAACATCTCCTAAATTAAATTTAAAGTTTGTAGTGAAAGCTGTCCCTTTTTTTCTTTTTACCCCAGTCATTCTAAGTTCGTTAATCCACACACTTCCAAAAATTGTTCCAGGAGCATTGTTTTTAATCCCGACCATAATATATTCCATCTTATTAATTGCAGGTTCACCTTTCACTCTCAACTCACTACAATCTTCACATACTGTACTTATATCAACTGTTGTCCAATCATCACATTCTTCAATATCTAAATTTTCATTGCTTTCACAATAATCTTTCCATGACCAAATTTCATCTTCTGCAATATATGAACCAGGGGTTGTATATAGACTATTCTGATCCCAATCATCTATTACTTCCTCTCCATAAAAAATCAAATCATCTTCTCCACAAGATTCATTATTTTCATCAAAACAATCATATTGATTATTACCTTCTGTACCTAAATAATAAATGTCAGATAAATCAGGGCAATAAAAATTAGGATTATCAATATTATTTATATCAGGAATACAAAAATTTTCGTTATCTACATTTGAATCGCAACATTCTACTCCTGGGATATAATAATTATCTCCATTAGGATCTAAGATGTAAGGGATATAAAGACCTAGTTCATCATAATTCTCATCAAGGCATATATCACTATTAATAAAATTTAAACAATCATTTTCATTGCAATAGCTTATTTGTTCATCGGTAAATACTGATGTTCCAGATATTTCATCACATATTTTCAAGGTTGTAATTCCTAAATCAATTGCATCTTGATTAAGACAACCTGGAATATTATTTTGAGGATTAATAATTCCTGTCTCGTATAAATCATCACAATTATCAATTCCATTATCATTATAAGACTCTAAATTTTGTCTATTTAATTTATATCTAGTTAATTCATCTAAATTAACCATCAAATTTTGCCATCCATTAGGATCTAAAACATCTTCATTATCAATTGATTTAAATGGTTTCCTTATTTCATAATAATTATCATCTTTCCCAAATCTAAAACATAACTCAACATTTGAACATTCTTCATTCTCTACTCCATTGCAACCACTATACCAATCTTGGCCATTAGTTGATTCATTTCCATTAAAATACATCTCTAAATTCTTATATACAAAAAAGCTATTTTGTTTTTCAGCATCCAATGATGAATAACTAACATTTTTCTTAATAAATGCCGTACTATCTAAGCTAATTCCTCCATTATAATCTGAAACACTATTAAAATCAATTACTAGAGATTGTTCCTTATCAACTATTAAGCTTCCAAGTCCACCTGTTCCAAAATTTTGATTATTGCCAGAAACTCCTTCAGGAGGGTCATATATATCAGAATTTTCTTGATTATTGATTAGCTGAATACTAACATCTTCATTTGAAACAAATTCAGATTCTAAATATCCTACTTGACCAATATCATCATTATTTACCAGGCCTAATTCTTCCCATTCATTTCCGACGATTTCAATTGAAGCAATTCCAAGTAATCCATGGGTATCATTTTCAGAATATTCTCCTTCTAACCACAATCTAATATTCTTTACATTTGTCCAATCTGCACTATAACCAGAGGTTTCATTAATAGCTATAAAATCATTTAATGGAATTCTAAAAAGCTTCCAATTTGTAGATAATATTTCACTTTGTATAATATCATTATTATTCATATCTAAGTTTATTGTATAGGAGTAGTAAGAATTAATATCATCAATAAATTGATCACCATTTAAATCTTCAGAATCAGGATATTTATTTTCTAATATTGCACCATTATTTTCTGTGCCATTGTAATGACTAAAGTCATTACTTGATAATGTGTAACTAAAATCATCATTATTAGGATCATCAGAACTTACATTTATATTAATAACATTATCATAGTTAGAATTACCAGATAATACTTCCGTTTTAATTTGAGAAAAAGTAAGTTGGCTATCATCAATACAACTATTATAAGTGTTATCATTATTATTGCCATGATTAAACTCAGAGCATAAACATCCTCCCCAACCATCTTCATATTCATTTATACATGCGTCCATACCTTTATCTTCTCCAGCATCTAATAAACCATCACCCATAATCATTAATGATTCAGGGACTAAATCTTCTGTATCTAATATTCCATTATCATTTGTATCTTCACTAATCATTCCAATATCTATATTCAATTTCAAATTATTTCTATTTACTAAAATTGGATTTTCTGGAAGTCCATTATAATGATTTTCGAAACCAATTAAACCTTCATAATTAAGCCAAATATCTAAATATTTATTATTTGATTGGTTTTGATCTGATGCATACAAAGAAGCTGTTATACCATTCCACCATTTATTATCATTACCATCATTAACATTTCCTCCAGTTTTATTCTCTGGAATTTCTAACCAAAGCGTTTGTTCTTTTGATGCTTCTTCTACTTCTTTATCAGGCCATATAAGCTCAGTAGGGATATCATTATAAGGGTTGTACCAATATACATTCTCTCTTTTATAAATATCATACTTTTCTAAAACAACTTCACAACTTAAAAATTCATTATACTCATTATAATTAATTTCACAATCATCTAATTCTAAACAATCTGATTCTGTTGCAGCACTTAAACAACCAATATTTTTAATTTTATAAGGAGGTGATGATTCTTGCCATGCAGAATTTAAAATTGGCATCGTTGAATATCTTTTTGATGATTCAAAATCATCAATATAAGCAATTCCTATAGGATTAGGATTAGGGAAAATTTGAGCAACTTCAGTTGAAAAACTAAATTCAGAAGGTTTTTCTAAATATACCAACCCTTTATTATTAACTGAATTATTTAAATTAAGTAATTCCTTTGAATATTTACCTCCAAGATGCCATATCATATTTTCCATAGGCTCATAACCAATTTCTACTTTATTATCAGTTATTGATTGCTTATAAAAATATAATCCTCCAAATAAGTTACTTTTATTATTTATATCATATTTAAAAGAATTTCCAAAAATTAATTTTTGATCAAATGAAACAATTTCATTTCTATCATATGAAATTCTAAGAGTCTGAGAATTATTTTTAGCTCTATCAGAAATCAATGTTAATGTTCCTGTAAAATAATCAACAGAATAATCAACACCTTTAATTAATTGAGTTGAACCATCTGTTAAAGTTTCACTTCCTTCAACAATCATAAATCCTAAATTTATAGTTGTATTTTGATTAACATTTTTAACTTTTATAACAAATTCTTTTTCAGATGCTTTTGTTGTTTCATTACTACTATAATACATTGCTGGACCATCTTCATACCTATAAATTGTAAACTCTGGACCTGCATCCCCATTTTCTCTAGTTGTAGATAATGTCTCAATGTTTATGCTTTCTAAATCACCATCAAATATATCAACTAAATCTAGATGAGGATTTCCTAGATATGCCTCAGGGTCGTAAACAAAAGGCATATCAAAAGGTAAAAATAAATCACCCCAACTATTAATAAAATAACTATCAACTTTGCCATCCCCATTTGCTATAAAAAAACCCTGAGAATCTTTATTATCTATACCAAAGATTCTTAAAAATGTATTTCCATTTGAACTTGCAGTTTCTGTTCCTAATTGTCCCCCAATATGTATAATATCAATTTCTGGAGTCTCATCACCTTGAGTAAAGTTTGATAATCCTATATCATATACATTTTTCATCATCAACTCCCATGTAGGATTACCATTTGGATTATCTGGACTTGGAGGATCTTGTTGCCCCTCTGTTTTTATTATTTTTAGAATTAATGGGTCAGCAGAAAAACCAGACAAATTATTATATTCAATATAGTTACAACAATTTGTATTATTATCTTCAGTACAAACTTCTAATGTTGAAGCTTCTATTTCTGAACATCCATTAATTGTCTCTTCATTACAATCATCTTGCATCGATAATAAACATCTATCTTGGACTAGGTACTCTGTACCAGTTTGAATAGGATTAGATGATTCTAAAATACTACCATCATTATTTAAATCACCTATTGTATAATGGACTGCAATTAGATCACTAGTTGAAATTGAATTCAATCTTACGTAACCATAATATTTATTTATATAATAATCATTCCCTGAATACTGATCTTCTAATTCAATCCATATATTGTTTTCTGGAGTTCCAATATCTTTATCTAAGGGATCAATATATGCAACCCCTTCATATATATCTGTTTCAATTTCATTAGTTTGTGCTCTTTTATATAATTTAAAATCTTTTATAACATACTCATTAGAACCAATCTCATTAATATAATCCTCATTTAATGGATAAAAATTATTTTTAAAAATTTTATCAATGAAAAAATACTTGTCTTTTATAAATTGATAATCATATCTATCTAAACCTTCTGATTGATTTCCTAAGGAAAATGATTCTTTTTTAACTTTCTCTCTACCAATAATTGTATTGAATTCTATAGGACCTAATTGACTACTCATTTTTACACCAAAGACACCCGCTCTTTTGCCCATCCCAACACTAAACAAGCTCCCTTCACTAAGACTAATACCTATATTACCAGCTTGGATATTATTTATAATCTCATTATCATACCCTTTGTAATCCAATAACAATGAATTTTCAAAATCAAAATCTGATTCTGAATTTTGATCAGCACTTATAGTTAATCTATCACCAACCTGACCTTCTAAATCAAATCGTTGTTTTTGATCAATATCTAAATTCCAAGATTCATTGTTTTGATTACTCAATGAAGTACTTTGAGAATTAATAAATTCTAATTCTCCTCTTATTTCTATCTGCCCACTAAGATTAATAGCTACATTTGTTTCACCGATATCTTGACTTACAAGAGTAAGTTTTTTAGAATTTCTAGAGCTCTTTATACTTGGACTTATCTGATTAAAAGAGACCTCTTTCATTTTTTCATAATTATTAATATCAATTGTTCTCAATTTATAATAATCAACAGATGCTATTGATGGCTGGACTATATCATTTGTACCATACCTCAAAGAGGTTATAATAGTTTTTCCATCATAACCCAACTCTGTTTTTTTACTTAACTTTCTTAATTCCTTTGTAAAATTTAATCCATGATAAGAATTAGGTCTATATTCTGAAGCAAATGCTAACCCTTTTATATCTTTATAAAAGGGATCTACGACTCCATTTAAAAGTATATAATATCTAATTGTTCTAGAAAAATAAATATCATCAATAAAATCAATATTCAGGTTTGAAACTATAGAAGGGTTCTCTTCTAAAAAACAATCTTCTGCCAAGCTATTTCCACCACAAATTCCCATACAATCGAGAATATTTAAATTACAATCACAATAGCCTTGAGGAATTCCTTTTCCCCCGCATTCTCCACATTCATCTATAAATGATTTTCCACCCCATTCACCATTACAATCTTTGATACAATCATTATCTGGGTTATCATCACAGATACTACAATTATCATAGTAAGCACTACCATTTGTATTTCCAGCACAATCTTCGCACGTTGAGTTATCACCTCCACATATGCCACAGTTATCTAGTTTATTATTTCCACCCCATTGACCATCACAATCTTGAATACAATCATTGATTGGATTATCATCACAAACATTACAATTATCATAATAAGCACTACCATATGCTACACCAGCACAATCTCCACACGTAGAATTATTTCCTCCACATATATCACAATCATCTAATTGATTTATTCCTCCCCAAACTCCACTGCAGTCTTGGATACAATCATTATCTGGATTATCATCAAAATTTCCACAATTATCAAAATATGATTTTTTACAATCATTAGTAGGGTCTTCATCACACTTACTACAATCATCTAAACGTCCCAAACCACCACAAATTCCAAAACAGTCTATTTCAATAAGACAATTTCCAGCACAATCTTCATTCTCTTTAGGACCATTTCCTCCACATACTCCACATTCATCAATAGTTGCATCACCTCCCCATCTACCAAAACAATCTTGTGTACAATCATTGTTAGAATTATTATCATATATACCACAATTATCATAGTATGGAACGTTACTTTCCTGTTCTCCCCCTAGTAAATTAAAAAACAAGGCAGTGCAAAGATAAAAAATTATCTTTAAATAGTTAATTGAATATATATTATTCACCTTAGCAGTGGGACGCTAGGCAGACTCCTTTGTAGTTTTATCAGTCTTAAAATAAGACTCAAGTTTAGGCATAAAATTTTTAATTGCCTTCCCTCGATGAGATATAATATTTTTCTTTTCTATAGACATTTCAGCAAATGTTTTTCCTTCGTTCACCACATAAAATATGGAATCATACCCGAAACCTCCAAGACCTTTCTTTTCTGAGGCTATCATCCCTTTTACTTCTCCAATTGAAAAAAGTTCCGTTTTATCGTCGACAAATGCCATGACAGTTTTGAATATTGCTGATCTATCAGAATTTTTAATATTTTTCATTACCTTAAGCATTTTATTCACATTATCTAAATATGAGCAATTTTCTCCAGCAAATCTTGCTGTATAAACACCAGGCTCACCATCTAAAGCATCAACTTCTAACCCAGTATCATCCGCTATAGCAGGAACACCTGTTAATTTATAAACTTCTCTCGCTTTAATAAGTGCATTTTCCTGAAGAGTTTCACCATCTTCTATAATTTCTCCAATATCTGGGAATGAGGATAAATCAAGTAGTTCAATATCTAAATTATTTAATCCTTTTTTTAATTCTTTAAGTTTATCTTTATTATGTGTTGCAATAACTACTTTCATCATCATAATTTAAGTACCTGTATAAGTTACTTTATATAGAAATTTTTGATAGTTTGGTCGGATAGCTCAGTTGGTAGAGCAGAGGACTGAAAATCCTCGTGTCCGTGGTTCGATTCCGCGTCCGACCACATCAAACCCCTTCAGAAATGCTGGGGTTTTTTGTTTATTAGATAATAATAAATCTTGATTAACTAAATAATTATCAATAATATTTTAATTAAATGGAACTATTAAGATTTAAATTTTTACTAATAATAATTTTATTCTCACTATCTAATTCAAGAGAACATCATAATATTTCAAATTGGGAATGCAATTCTGGAAATAATACACAGTATTTTAAAAAAGAAACTCAAATTAATAGAGAGCTAGAAAAAGCTGTTATTAGAGCTAAAATTTGGAAAATTCATAGATCAGATAGTTTATTTGAAATGACTGAAAACTCAATTGAAACTGGCTTCCAAAATTTAATAAATTCTTATAAGCAATTAGGGATATTAATCGAATTATACGATATCGAAAATATATATAGTGATTCATTATATTATTTTACAGATCATTTTAGACCTTTTCATCTTATGCAAAATAATTCAATTGATAGCTTAATTAATTTTTATTATCTACCAAACATAGACTACAGCGGTGGAGGTCTTACTGGCTATGGACAAGCTTTTAATACACCTGGCAATGAATTATTTGTTGCAGGAAATGAATGTAATTATATTGAAGAGAGTATTGCATGCTATGATTTAGCAAATACATTTATTCCTATACATGAATTAGGACATTGCCTTGGATTACT
>Ga0208639_1000537_pt1 | contig 28353 bp, 21 predicted proteins | sample ETNtaG_33_FD_185772 | JGI IMG/M metagenome (GOLD analysis project Ga0208639, IMG submission 185772) | Marine microbial and viral communities from oxygen minimum zone, Eastern Pacific Ocean - ETNP201310SV76 (SPAdes) (version 2) | ecosystem: Environmental > Aquatic > Marine > Oceanic ...
CATTCATTATCAGAAACAATTTTTTGTTTATATTTAGTTGATTGAAGCATAAAAAGATCCCATGAAATTGCAGCAATAATTTTTACATTCGGTCCTTTTACTTTTAAATCAGGGAGAATTTTCATCAGAGAATTAATAGAACTCGTCCCTCTTATAATAACCAATCCATCTTTTCCCTTATTAGGATCATAATCTTTTATTATATAAGCACCTTTTGACGCATCTAAGTGAGAAGCTATCCCAAGAGCTTTTCTATCTGGTATTTCTATTGGAGGCCTTGTTAGGTGAATAGCAATAATAGGTATATTAGTTTGCATTGAAGCTGCTAGAGCTGGAGCAACTTCATTATGTTCCCATGGGTGGAGATTAATAATATGACCTTTTGGAAATAATTGAGTAACTCCTGGAGAAAAAATCCCAAAATGCGTCCTACTATCTTCAGCTGTCTCTGGGCCAGAGTGCCCAGCAACCCAAATTAATTTCCCAACTTTTAAATCTGAATCCTGTGCTAACTGACTAAATAATCTAATTGGTCCATATTTTAAATAACTAAATGATCCATAAGTACTCATAGCCCCAAAATAACCATTGAATTCTTTATAAGGATCTTTATTTAGGTTTACACTAGTTAGGCCAGCCAACATTCCTGCGTTTGTGAATTCTGTTATTCCTTGGGGCATGAGAGGACTTTTTCTATTTGTTTCTCTATCAAATAGCCCTAAATCAATATTATTATTGAAATCTTTAGCAAAACCAGATACATTGGTTGAATCAGCCAAATCTGCGCTCATAGCAATCACTAAAGGTCTCCCATAATCTTGAATAGAAAGAGTGTTGATATAGCTTGCATATTTTGAAAAACCAACTCGATTAGGCGCTTTTTCTCCTGATTGGAGGAAAAGGCTATCAGGAAGTGAATCAATATCAAATAGACGTTTATCTTTCGCGGGATTCTTGCTTTTAATTTCGCATCCTGAAATTTCTTCAGGTACAGCATCACCAATTGAGACTAATGTTTCAGCTAAATAATCAATTAGTTTTTGGTTTGATCTCATGATAGAAAAAACAGAATGGAAATAGTTTCGAGCTTGATCTTCTTGAGCTTCTTTAGACTTTGCTTCCTCATCACCAAAATTATGAAAATCAACATTATATTTTTCAGCAAAATCCTGTTTTGTTTTCCAAAATAAATCGGAATTTCTTTTATGTGGAGCTCCATGACTTTGATAATTTATTTTATGATAACCCCTACCCTTAATTGATTTTGCATAAAGAACTTTTGGTGTTTGAGGATCAGCATTTTCAATTAATAATTTATAATATGCATTTGTTAATTCATTCCAATCTTCGCCATTCATTGTCCCCTCTACATGCCATCCATGGGATCCAAACCAATCTTTTGGATCCCCATAGACTATAGAGCTAAATGGTCTGGCATCAATCCCATAATCATTCCAATCTAAAAAATAAACAAGATTACCAAGACCTAATCCCCATGATGAATTCATTGTTTCATGTGATGCACCTGTAGTAAGGCCTCCTTCTCCTTCAAAAGCAAAAACTTTTACTTCTTGGGCATTAGCAACTTGCAAGGCTAATGCTTCGCCAGCAGCAGCAGGAGATCCATGCCCGCTTGGACCAGTATTAAATTTGAAAAATAGAGTTTTCCCCTCCATTTCAGCATGCCCAGGGAGTCCACCATTATTTCTCAATGTTAAAAGATCTTCCCAAACCAATTGAAATTCTTTGCCCCTAAAATGTCTATACCGCTTATCTTTTGTCTGTTTATATTTTATTCGAAGGGCTTCATTTAAAACAGCTAAAGTTGCATAAACTACTGGATTTGTATGTCCTGCAACCAATACATATCGATCAGAAAATCGTTTACCAGCATCTCTTATATCCCACCTCATTGCTCCCGATAAAAGCGTTGTAACCATCCCATGAACTTTAGATCTTGATCCGCCAGGATGACCAGACTGTCTAAGGTTTAGCATTATATCAATGCACTGGTCAATAAGGTCTTTTGTTATTTCCCAGAAAGGAAAAAATTGCTCTAATTCTTTAATATTTTTCATTTATTTTGAAACGTGTCCATTTAATATTGATTTTAAAAATGATCCTGTATAGGATTTTTTCCATTTTGATAAGTCTTCTGGAGTTCCAGAATAAATAAGATTACCTCCATCTTCACCACCTTCCGGGCCTAGATCTATTACCCAATCAGCACATTTAATTACATCTAGGTTATGCTCTATAATAACTACCGTATTACCTTTATTAACTAATCTTTGTAAAACATTTAACAACATATTTATATCTTCAAAATGTAGACCGGTTGTTGGCTCATCAAGAATATAAAATGTTTTATCATTAGATGAACGTGATAACTCAGTAGCAAGCTTTATACGCTGTGCCTCACCTCCAGAAAGAGTCGTTGCTTGTTGGCCTAGTCTAATATATCCAAGACCTACATCATTAAGGGTAACAAGTTTTTTCATTATTTGAGGTATATTTTCAAAAAATACTAATGCCTTTTCGACTGACATATCTAATACATCAGAAATATTTTTCCCTTTGTATTTTATTTCCAAAGTTTCACGATTATATCTAGCTCCTTTACAAATTTCACAGGTAACATAAACATCAGGTAAAAAATTCATTTCAATTTTAATTATTCCATCTCCTTCACAAGTTTGGCATCGCCCTCCTTTTACATTAAATGAAAATCTTCCTGGCTTATAACCTCGAATTTTTGATTCTGGCAATTGAGTAAATAAATCTCGGATGATTGTAAAAACTCCAGTATAAGTTGCTGGATTTGATCGAGGCGTTCTTCCAATGGGCTTTTGATTTATATCAATAACTTTATCCAAATATTCTAAACCCAAAATTGATTCAAATGGCAATGGATACGTACGAGCATTATTTAACTCTTTAGATAAAATTGGGAAAATAGTTTCATTAACTAAAGTGCTTTTACCTGAGCCACTTACTCCTGAAACCACTATCATTTTCTCTAATGGGAATGATATATCCACCTTTTTTAAGTTATTTCCACATGCTCCAGATATTGTAAGGAGTTTACCGCTTCCCTTCCTTCGTGAAGAAGGTATAGATATAGTTTTTTTACCGGAAAGATATTTTCCTGTAATAGATTCTTTGGATTTTAATATTTGTTTTGGCTCTCCAGAAAAAACAATTTCCCCACCATGTTCACCTGCTCCCGGGCCAATATCAATTATTTGGTCCGCAGATTCCATTGTTTCTTGGTCATGTTCAACAACAATAATTGAATTGCCAAGGTTCCTTAATTTTTTCAGTGATTTTAATAATCGATTATTATCTCTAGGGTGAAGGCCGATTGAAGGTTCATCTAGAATATATAATACACCAACTAATTGACTTCCTATTTGAGTAGCTAGTCTAATTCGTTGTGCCTCTCCACCAGAAAGGGTTGAAGCAGATCTATCCAAGGTTAAATAATCCAAGCCAACATCAATTAAAAAACTTAGGCGTTCTTTTACCTCCTTCAAAATTTGTTTTGCAATAATAGCTTCGGTTTTTCCCAATGAAAGATTTATAAAAAATTCTTTAATATTTTTTATTGAAAGTGAGGATACTTCTCCTAAGTTTTTCCCGCCAATTGTTACTGATCGTGATTCTTCTTTGAGTCTTGACCCTGAACATTTTGGACAGGGACGCATACTCATAAATTGTTCAATCCAATCTCTGATATGATTTGATTTTGTTTGTTTATATCTTCTCATAAGATTTGGTATTGTACCTTCCCATCCTCCTGTATAGGTACCACTCCATCTTTCCGAGGAATAATCCATTTTTAATTTTTTATTTCCTGTGCCATTTAAGAGTATTTTCCTGATATTTTTATCTAGTTTATACCATGGTGTTGTAAAACTAAAATTATAATGCGTAGATAAACTTTTAAGAATGCTACCATACCAATTACCTCGAGGTTGTTCTCCCAATGGTATTATTGCACCCTGGATTAGTGATTTAGTCTTATCAGGAACTATCATCTCTGGATCAATTTCCATGTGAGATCCAAGTCCATCACAATGAGGGCATGCGCCATATGGTGAATTAAATGAAAACATCCTAGGAGTAAGTTCTTCCATAGATACTTCACAATGGGGACACGCAAAGTGTTCGCTAAAAAGATGATCTTTATTTGGCAATTGATGAATTATTGTCAATCCTGATCCAATTTTTAATGATAGCTCAATCGACTCTGTTAGTCTTTCTTTATATTCATCTTCTAGTACTAATCTGTCAATTACAACTTCTATAGAATGCTTCTTATTTTTTTCTAGTTCTATTTTTTCATCAATAGAATAAATAGTTCCGTTTACTCGTGCTCTTAAGAACCCTTCTTTTCTAATTTCCTCAAAAACTCCTTTGTGTTGCCCTTTACGACCACGAATCACTGGAGCTAGAATATAAATTTTCGCGCCATCTCCAAATTTAATTATTGTATCTACAATCTTTTGGACAGTCTGTCTCTGAATAGGTCGATCACAAATCCAACAATGAGGTGAGCCAATATGAGCAAATAATAATCTCATATAATCATGAATTTCTGTAACAGTTCCTACAGTAGATCTTGGATTTCGAAGGGTTGCTTTTTGCTCAATTGATATAGCGGGAGATAAACCTTCAATATAGTCCATGTCAGGTTTCTCCATCAGTCCAAGAAATTGTCTTGCATAAGATGAAAGTGATTCAACATACCTACGTTGACCCTCTGCATAAATAGTATCAAAAGCTAGAGATGATTTCCCCGAGCCAGATAGGCCTGTTACAACTACAAGTTTATTACGCTCAATTTCTATATCAACATTTTTTAAATTATGTTGTCTTGCACCCTTAATAATGATTTTATTGCTAATTGACATAAATAATAGCCGAAATTTTAAACGGCCTTGAATTTACACTCTATTATATACCTATTCAAAAACCTCATTACTAAATATCTATTTATTTTTATGGTATTATCAATAAGTATTGCATAAGATAAGTAATGAATTCCATTATCAATCACATACTAATTTCAATGCCACATATGGAAGATCCTTATTTTAAAAAATCCGTAATATATATGTGTGAGCATGATAGAAATGGCGCAATGGGGTTAATTGTGAATAAGCCGTTTAGTGATCAAATTTTTAATGAGGTTTTATATCAAATAGGTGATGATTCTGATGACTTAATAAAATCTTTTTCTAACCTTTACTTTGGGGGACCTGTCTATGTTGACAGAGGAATTGTATTACACGATAAAAAACTTGATTCTGAAAAATCAATAAAAATATCCAATGATTTTTTTATTTCAACTGATAAGCAAAAGCTAAAAAATCTATCAAACATAAATAATGCTAATTATAGATTATTTCTTGGTCATGCAGGTTGGACTGAAGGACAGCTAGAAAATGAAATTGCAAATGGTGATTGGGTTGTACAAGATACTTCAATTGATTTTATATTTAATGCCCCTGAAGAAAAAATGTGGAGTAATGCTATTGAGTCATTTGGGATAGATGTCTCGACTCTATCATCTTATAGTGGAAAAGCTTGAAGTTTAAAAATTCTAAACAAAATTATTATACTATAGATTTATAGAATGAAAAAATACCTACCTGGCCTTGCTGTTATAAGTGCCGCTGTATTATGGAGTCTTGACGGATATATTAGACAAAATTTATCTACACTACCTTCATTTTTGATTATATCCCTAGAACATGTTATAGGGGCAATAATTTTTTTCCCAATACTTATAAAAGGATGGAATGAAATTGTAATAATCCGACAAAGAGGTTGGATTTCTATTTTGTGGATCAGTATTTGCGGAGGAATCCTTGGAACATTTTTTTACACCAAAGCACTCAGTTATGTCGGATATATTAATTTATCAGTTGTGGTTTTATTACAAAAGTTTCAACCAATATTTGCCATTGCATTAGCTGCCATAGTTTTAAAAGAAGAAATTACTAAACGATTCTTAATATTGGCATTTTTCTCTATAATTGGTGGGTATTTGATTACTTTCGGAAATAATCCAATAGCAACTTGGGATGACAAAACTATTATTGCTGCATTATTGGCTCTTCTTGCTGCTTTTAGTTGGGGAAGCTCGACTGTTCTTGGAAAGCATGCTTTAAATCAAATCTCATTTAGCACTTTAACATCATTAAGATTATCAATTACAGCAGCTATAACATTATTTGTTATTATTTCAACTGGACAATATGAATTAGTACCTGAGATTTCTTTTAATAGCTGGCGTTATATTTTACTGATTGTCTTAAGTACTGGCTCACTAGCCTTATTTATATATTATTATGGATTAAATCATCTACCAGCATCACATGTTACACTATATGAATTATTTTGGCCACTATCTGCATTTGCAATTGATTGGTTCTTCCATGACAATATAATGACACTTTATCAATTTGGTGGCGCGATTATACTGCTCAGTTCAATTATTTTATTATCGAATGAGAAAATTTCAGGTAATAATTAAGCTTATAAACTAATAAATGTTTTCCTTGTATTTATTCTGACAACAAGTGAAATTTTATTACTACATAATGAAGTATAGAAGCATCAAACAACTCTTAATTTTAAGTTTTCTTCTCTTTATCATAGGTTGTAAAGAAGACCCTCAACGCCATTTGAAATTGGGACAGTGGTATGCCCAAAAAGATTTGATTGAAGAAGCAATATTAGAATTCAAGGAAGTGACAAGACTTTTTCCATTGGAAGTCCAAACATTATCAAGAGAAGATTTTGCGACGCTAAGTAAAGCACATTATAATTTATCTTTGATGTATACGAAAAAAGGCTGGTGGGAATATGCTTTAAAAGAAGCTGAAACCTGTTTTGAATTACAGCCTATTAAAGAACACTATGATTTAGTATCTCTTATAAAACAAAGATCTAAATTAGAAGTTTCTATAACAGACTAAATATTATTATTAGACCATTCCTGATCTGTGTTCACCTCCATCACAGTAAATTATTGAGCAATTAATAAAATCTGCTTCAGGTTTTAAGAGCATAGAGATTGTTCCAGCTACGTCTTCTGGTCTTGTTGTCCGGTGCATTGGATTGCGTTTTTTTGTATTTTCAACCCAATATTCCCACTTATCTGTAATCTTAGTTAAGGCCCGCGTAGGAGTAACTCCAGCCTGAACAGCATTAGCTGTAATCCCATATTGACCTAATTCCCAGCCTATTTGTCTAATTATTGCTTCCATCGCAACTTTGGCTACACTTACTGGGCCATAACCTTCCATAGCTAAATAATTTCCTTCACTAGTAAGGCCCATTACTCTTGACCCTTCACCTAAAAGTTTTTCTGAAAACAATTTTTGCGTCCAATATAAAAGAGAATTACCCATTACATGAATAGTCATATCCATTTGTCGTTGTGTAACTGGTTTTTCGCCAAAAAAATTAGTAGTTGTACCAAATGCTATTGAGTGTAGTAATAGCTTAAGACTAACGCCTTTTGTAATCTCTGAAATTTTAGGTAAATATTCATCTATAGTTTCCTCAGAGGCTGCATTTGTATTAAAATAATGACATCTACCATTTGAAAGTTGATTTACTTCAGCAATAGTTTCTTCAGCAATTTTTTTAGCATCACCCCTATCAAAATGAAATGCTATAATTCCATAACCCTCTCCTGCTAATTTTTTCGCAGTAGCAGCACCATGACCGGTTGATCCTCCTAGTAATAATACCCATTCAGACATTTTCTTCTCCAATATTAAAGAGACAATTTAATTAGATCCATACATCAATAAAACGAGTTAGAAAAGATTCCCTTAATGCCTATTTGTTGAAGTAAATTAGATTATCATTATTAAAGAGAGAAAAATGGAACGAAAGTCAAGTTTCACAAGAAAAGATTTAATTAACAGCGGAATAGGTAAATTATTTGGTAAAGATATGGGGAAGCTTCCAAAGCCACCAATGCTAATGATGGATCGTATCCTTCATATATCAGATACGGGTGGTAAATACGGAAAAGGTGAGATTCAAGCAGAGTTAGATATAAAAAAATCTTTATGGTTTTTTGATTGTCATTTTAGTGGAGACCCAGTAATGCCAGGGTGTCTAGGCATGGATGGGTTTTGGCAATTGGTTGGCTTTTTTCTTACTTGGGCCGGTGGAGAAGGACGTGGACGTGCTTTAGGTGTTAAAGAATTAAAATTTAAAGGTCAGGTGCGACCATACCATGAAAAAATCACCTATAAAATCGATATTAAAAAATTTATTACCAGACCTACTTATATGGCTTGGTGTGACGCTGTGCTAGAAGTAAAAGATAAAGCCATTTACTTTGCCAAAGATGTTCAAGTTGGTTTATTTGAAAGTCTGACTTGGGATTATGGTAAAGATCCTGCTCTTGATCCATTTTAAGATTTATTTCTTAAAATTAAATTATTAGGAATTAAACATGTCACTTAGGTGTGGTATTGTTGGTTTACCTAATGTAGGCAAATCAACTATTTTCAACGCGTTAACAAAATCTTCAGTTCCATCTGAAAATTATCCTTTCTGCACTATTGAACAACATGTAGGTATTGTTTCATTACCAGATTCACGCTTAGATAAATTAACTAAAATTTTTCAACCTGAAAAAGTTACACCAGCTACCGTAGAGTTTATTGATATTGCCGGTTTAGTAAGAGGAGCTAACAAAGGTGAAGGATTAGGAAATCAGTTTTTAGGCCAAATAAGACAGGCCTCTGCTATAGTTCATGTAGTTAGATGTTTCGAAAATGATAATATAACTCATGTAGAAGGATCAATTGATCCAATTCGCGATGCTGAATTAATTGAAACAGAGCTTTTATTGGCTGATTTGCAAACAATTGAAAAAAACATAAATAGATTAGATAAGCTGGCAAAAAAAGAAAATAATGCTCAAAAAGAATTAAACGTTCTATTGCGATTAAAAGATCACTGTGATAAAGGAAAAATGGCAAGAACATTTTATACTGAAAAAGAAGAGGTTAATTTAATTGAATCACTGTTTTTATTAACAGGTAAGCCCATACTCTATGTAGCCAATGTAGATGAAATAGAAATTGCCAATAGTAAAAGAAATAATTATGTAAGTAGTTTATTTGATTTTGCAAAAAATGAAAATAATCTTGCAATAAGGCTTTGTGGAAAAATAGAACAAGAAATAGCAGTTCTTAATAAAGAAGAAAAGTCCCTATTCCTTGATGAATATAACTTGCTTGAACCGGGTCTAAATAAATTAATTCATGCTGGATTCAATTTATTAGATCTAGAAACATATTTTACTGGCGGCCCTAAGGAAGTTCGAGCTTGGACTATTAATAAAGGTTCAACGGCACCTCGGGCGGCCAGTGAAATCCATACTGATTTTGAAAGAGGGTTTATTAAAGCTGAAGTAATAAAGTATAAAGATTTAATCAAATATGGATCAGAAAAAAAAGTTAAAGATGCTGGCCTCTCTCAACTGCAAGGCAAAGAATATATTGTTGAAGATGGAGACTGCGTTTATTTTCATTTCAATGTTTAGGTGAGAATATGTGGTTTTTCATGATTTTATCATATGTGATGGTTTTTATTTCAGGTATTGGTTTACTGCTTATAGGGATCAATCATTACATAAATTTCTGGGCGCAAAATCATATAACATTGGATTTGCTTGTAAGTATTATTTTTATTGCAAGTCAGACATTAGTAATGTTCTTTTTTGTAGGAACTGGAGTTAACGTAAGAGAGTATTTAGAATCTCATAAAGAACTAGGCGATAATCTCTATCATCAAATGTTTGCAATAAAAAGAAAATTATATCCTCCTACAATGATGGTTACTATTCTTTTTATGGCTATGGTAATTATTGATGGTGCGTTTTTCATTGGGAAAGTCTCTGAATGGTGGTTTCATATTTTATATTTATTGACACTTTATTATTATTTTAAAGCTACCAGAGTTCAACATCATTCCTTCAAGGATAGCACCAAAATTGTTATAACAATGACCAAATCAGCTAGAACCGATTCGTAAAGTATTAATTAAATACTTATCATTAAATTCGTCAAAATGATAAAACGATTTAACTACATCATAATATTTTCTCTATTTATTCTTAACTGCGGAAAGAATGATAGTTCATATAGTAATACACCGCAATTCTTAAAAAAAGAACCACTTAATCCAATATCAACAAAAGATGGTAGCGGGTTTACAGAAATGAATCCATCATTAACGGGTGTAACGGCAAAAAATAATATTGGTGAAAACGAAGTTCTTGAAAATCAACATTTGATGCATGGTTCTGGGATTGCCCTTGGTGACATTAATAATGATGGATGGGTTGATATTTATGTTCCTCGATTAAAAGAAAAAAATATCTTATATCTAAATATGGGTAACTGGAAATTTAAAGATGTAACTGAGGAAGCTGGTGTCTCATGCCCAAATAGATATTCAAATGGTTCAGTTTTTGCAGATGTTGATGGAGATAGAGATTTAGATTTGATCGTAACTGCATTAGGGGGACCAAATAGTATTTTCGTAAATGATGGAAATGGCAATTTTTCAGAATCCAAACTGGATTCAAAACTGAATAATCCTGGCAGTACATCTTCCGCATTGGCTGATGTAGATAATGATGGTGACCTAGATTTATACATCACCAATTATAAAAGACTTGCTATGAGGGATTCTTTACCACCGCCTGTTATTAGCTTTGAAAACACCTTAATGGAAATAACAAATAATAGATGGATTGTACTTCCTCCATTTAATAAAGAATATGAAGCAGCTGTTAAAGGAGATATTTTACTAAGATTTGAAATGGCCGAAGTTGACCAATACTATATAAATGATGGAAATGGCAATTTCGAATTAATAGATATAACAAAAAGTCACTTCAAAGATGAAAATGGTGATCCAATTGAAAATCATCTACGAGACTGGGGGTTAATGGCACAGTTTAGAGATATTAATAATGATACTCATCCCGATATTTATATATGTAATGATTTTGAAAGTCCTGATAGATTTTGGATTAATAATGGTGACGGGACATTTAACTTGATTCCAAAATTAGCTTTGCGCCATACGAGCAATTCATCAATGGCTGTAGATTTTTCTGATTTAAATAAAGATGGTAAGGCTGATTTTTTTGTTACTGATATGATGAGTCAATCTCACGTTTTACAAAAAACACAAATGGGTACAATGGCACCAACGCCTTTGGGTATTGGAGAAATCGATAATCGCCCGCAATACATGCATAATACATTATTTCTTAACAGAGGTGATCAAACGTTTAGTGAAATTTCACAATATAGTAATACTCATGCATCAGAATGGTCTTGGGGCACAATATTCATGGATGTTGATCTAGATGGGCATGAAGATATCTTAATCGCGACAGGACATATGTTTGATGTTCAAGATTCTGATTCTAATCAAAAACAAAAAGATGCTTTACCTAAAGTAAAATCTTTCGATGAATACAAACGGATGTTATTGAAATATCCAACGCTTGAATTAAAAAATATTGCTTTAAAAAATAACGGGAATATGAAATTTGAAAATGTAGAAAATGGATGGGGAATTGGAAATACTAAAGATATTTCCCATGGAATTGCCACAGCAGATTTGGATAATGATGGTGATCTAGATCTAGTAATTAATCGTCTTAATAATCATGTTGGGTTATATAAAAATAATTCTACTGCACCACGTATAGCTATTCGACTTGAAGGATTCAATAATAACTCTCAAGCCATTGGGGCTAAAATTAAAGTCAAAGGTGATGACATATATCAATCTCGTGAAATAATATCAGGAGGACGGTATCTGTCTGGATCTGACCCCTTACAAGTTTTTGCGGCTAACGATAGTTTTATGTTAGCTGAAATTCAATGGAGAGATGGTACAATTACTGTAATTGATTCATTAGTAAAAAATCAATTGTATACGATTAGACAGATTAAGAGAAATTCTATTGATATTGTAAAAAGTAAGGTTAATCCCATTTTCAAGGATATGAGTCAATTGTTAAATCACACTCATCATGAAGATCCATATGATGATTTTCTATATCAAAGTTTATTACCAAATCGATTTAGTCAAATGGGCCCTGGTGTTGCATGGATTGATTCAGATTTTGATGGTGATGACGATCTTTTTATTGCATCTGGTAAAGGTGGGTCAATCGATCATTTTGAAAATAAGGATGGTGATAGTTTTATCCCGTTTTCTGTAGAAAAAAATCTACAAGAGGATGTTACAAGTATAATTAGTACTGTTGATAACAATGGCAATCAAGGTATTATAGTAGGTAATAGTAATTTTGAATCACAACTAGGAGCTAAAAGCTCAATATCAAATTTTACAAGAGAAGAAAAAAATAATTTTATAAGCTTAAATCACATGATTGGTTCATTGTCTCAAGCTGACATTGATAACGATGGTGATTTAGATATTTTTGCAGGAGGCCGTGTAATACCTGCTAAGTACCCCATGCCTGCATCATCAATATTATATATAAATGAAAACGGCAAATATTTACCTGATAAAAAAAATTCTATAGTTTTATCTAAAATAGGTCTTGTATCTGGATCAGTGTTTAGTGATATAGACAATGATGGAGATGCCGATCTTTTACTTGCGTTAGAGTGGGGTCCAATTACAATTCTAGAAAATAATAATGGCATTCTAAAAAACATTACATCTAAACTAGGCCTTGATCAATTGAAAGGGTGGTGGAATGGAATTGCGACAGGTGATTTCAATGAGGATGGCCTCATTGATATTGTTGCTACTAATTGGGGTTTAAATACAAAATATCATTTTACTAAATCTCACCCAAGACAAGTCTACTTTAATGATTTTGATAAAAATGATGTTCTTGATATTGTAGAAGCTCATTACGATGGAGAATTTGAAGACCTAGTCCCAGAACGAGGATTCTCCTGTATTTCAAATGCTATGCCATTTGTTCGAGAAGAAAAACAAACTTTTTTGAACTATGCTCAATCTACATTAACTGATATTTTTGGGAATACCCTTGAAACCTCACCTTATTTAGAAGCAAATACTTTAGAAAGTGTTGTATTAATAAATAATGGCAATAGTTTTACATCCTACCCTCTCCCATTTGAAGCTCAAATGTCCACTGCAATGCATGCTGGTGTTTCGGATATAAATGGAGATGGCCATGAAGATATTTTTATTAGTCAAAATTTCTTCACTGTTCAAAAAGAAACTGATAGAAATGATTCAGGTCGAGGACTTATAATGTTTGGTGATGGCAATGGAAATTTCGAAGCTATCCCTGGACATATGAGCGGTATAATAGTTTATGGCGATCAAAGAGGTGCTGCATTTTCTGATTATAATTTAGATGGAAGAATTGATCTTGTAGTTTCACAAAATGGATCAAAAACAAAATTATTTCAAAATGTTAATAGTAAATCAGGTGCTAGAGTTATTCTTAGAGGACCAAAATTAAACCCTTGGGCATTTGGTGCAAAAATTCAACTAGCATATAAGGATGGATCATTGGGACCGGTACGTGAAATACAATCTGGGTCAGGTTATTGGTCGCAAAACTCTCCAGTCCAAGTTATGGGTTATAATAAAACAGTTTCTAGTGTAAAAATACAATGGCCCGATGGTTCAAAAACCACCGAGCCATTTATTAAAGAAAAAGTTATAATTAATTATAATTCAGACTAATTAATTTTCCATTTTCCAAAAAGCTATACCACCAGCCTGTTTACCAACTTCAGCAACTGCAACAGGTTTTAATTTTTTCAAATCAAAAATCTCAACAGCACCTGGTTCTTTCCCAATACCTTCAACAGATACAAAGGCATATTTATTATCTGGAGAAATAACAACACCATGAGTCACTTTACGGGTGTTTTTGAATTTTGCAATTTCTTTTCCTGTTTTTAAATCCCACACACCTGTTTTTGCAGCTCCTTTGTAAGTAACAACTAAATGTTTTCCATCGCTACTCACTTCACAATTATAAGGTGCTTTGTCTGTTTTAAATGTTCTTACCACCTTCCATTTTTTCACATCAACTTCCACAACATTATTTGTGCCATTATTTACTACATAAAGAAGGTTGTCATTAGGATGGGGATAAACCCAAGTAGGTTTTTCAGGAGGCATTTTATGGTCCATTTTAGCTCCTGATTTCATTTTCATATTATGACCACTATGTTTATTCATTTTTTTCATTGGAGCTGTGGAAAGGGTCCGGTTTAATTGCATTGTCATTGCATCAATTTCATATAAAGTACCTGACATCATTGCCACAGAATAATGTTTTAAACCATTATTTAGCAATCTTGATCCATGAGGCATTATGCCCGTTTCAACTCTATCAATTTCAATCATTTCATCTGGGTCTACTATTGAAACAGTGCTCTTATCAGTGTGGCCACCATGTAAATTAAAATTAACAATATATAGTAGCCCGGTTGCATTTGATATGCCCATCGTTGCTGGGAACAGTCCAAGCTCAACTCTATCAATTAATTCATCTGTGCCCGTTTTATACTTATATAAATGTCCATAGGGTAAACCATGAGCCATAGATAAATACCAATAACTTCCATCAGGCGATACTGTAATTCCATGAGGCCCTTCAATCTCAACTGGCCAAACACCAACTGGTATTCTTTTTTCAACATGAGCAGTTTTACCATCAAAACGTATTAATGCAACTTCATCCTCTGATTCAGTAGCGCAATAGATATAATAATCTTTTGCGCTTACATGAGTTACAATAATTAAAGTTGTTAGTAGAAATTGAAATGTTTTTTTCATTTTAATTAGTTCCTAATCTATTATTGTCTTCTAATTTTATAGCCCACAATCCATTATTCATGTCAGAAAAATAAATTAGACCTTTATAAGGCATTGTGCCCCATACATTTGGCCTGTTAGCCATGAATCCATCGGGATCACTTGAAAGGAAGAAAGCAATTTCTCTACCTTGTGAATAAATATCACCCATTAATTCTCCTGAGATATCAACAACTCTTAATCCTCCTTGATAATATGAAGCAAGTAAAGTGTCTCCATGAATCCAGTGATTATGTGAGCCAGCTTCAGGCACTTGATAAACAGCAGTTTCTTTAGGGTTTTTTGGATCAGTGAAATCAAGAAAATGGAACCCACCTGCCATCCCAAATTGGTTACCCCATTCATCGCCTGCAATAATATAAAATTTATCAGTTGATTGACTTATAAATGGGAAGGCTGCATGATTATGACCATTGGGATCAGCCATTCCTCCGAGCTTTACTGGATTACCTGGGCTACCTTGCCCAGCCATAGCAAGGAAGGGGTTATATTTCATCTTTGATCTATTCTTTTCATTAAATTTTACACCACCAACATCAACTGCATGTACACCATCAGCCCAATTAGATGAATAAGCAATACCATCTTCAACCCATACATCATGCACTCCATGACCAGGTGTATCTAATTCATAGCGGCTTACGCGAAAAGGATTATATGGATCTTCTATGTTGATAACATCATATTTGCGTCCATTATTAACAGCATAAACATGATTATCATAGATGAATACATTATGAACGCCACCAGTCATATCATCATTGAACTCAGCCGTTATTTTTACATTGTAAGGGTCTGTAATATCTAATACAACAAATCCATTTTTGCGGTTTGATGCACCTTCACGAGTTATAACACCAACACGCCCATCTTCCGAAACTTTAACATCATTTACAGTACGTGCATCTACAGTAATCGTATCAATAATTGCCATTTTAGAAGGATCTGTAACATCCCAGAAATAAGCCTCACCATTCGCTCCCCATGTACCAGTAACTGCAAAATCCTTACCCTTATGCTTGCCCACACCTGGCCAGATCCATAAATCTGAAGTATTCACATCAGACACTGTTCCATGCCCAACTACTTTAACGGTTTTCTTAACATTACGTGGTTCAACTTTTATTGTTTTTCTAGCTATAAATCCTCCAGATTGAGCGGTAATTGTAAATAGCCCTGGTGTATCTGCAACAAATTTTCCTGAAGAATTAATTAACCCAGACGCAGGAAGTCCAATACCGTACTCAACTTTTCCGGTATAAGAGTACACTATAGGAACATCCTTAATTTGACGACCAGATTTGTCAACAGCTTTTGCAGATAACTGTAATACGTCACCAGTCCTTATTTTATCTTTCTCTGCATCAAGCGAAATTTTATTAACAGGATTTTTAATTACTGTTACATTTAATGATTCTGAAACATTATCAACACTTGCTGTTAATTTCACTTTACCAGTTTTTTTAGTAACTAAATTACCATAATCATCAAATTCAGCAATATTAGTTTTGCTAGATATTAATTTTACATCTGCATCATCTCTGAGTAGATCTGCTTTGTCATAAACCTCTGTTGTATATCTAACAGATGTACCTGCATATAGTTTTTTTGATGGCCCATTTAAGACAATCCTATCCAATGGAGGAAAAGGAACTTGCACTATCATTTTATCATAGACTCTATCTTCCCTTTTTTGAGAAATACTTCTAACGGATAAACTAAGCTTACCTGGTTTATATGGTTTAATTGTAACCGTAGCAACACCAGTTGAATCACTCATTCTAGGTTTCGATTCTAATGATCTTCTTGGTGATCCATAAACATAGAATGGATTTTTTATAAGTTCCCCTTTAGCATTTACAAACTTAATGGTTACAGAACCTGTTTCACCTACATTTAAATAAAGCGAATCTGGTTCAAAAACAAATTTCATGTCTTTGTTTTGTTGTGCCTGTGGAGGCTGTCCAACTAATGTAGAAAATGATAATAGAAATACTATTGAATATATTTTTTTCATTTTAATCTCCAATTTTAAGGTGTGTCTGATTCTTTTTCATCAACTAATTGAATACAGTATAATCCTGAATTCATATCAGCAATAAAAATATAATCTTTATATGGTTGAGCGCCCCACACCATTGGTGCATTTGGTATTTTACCTTCTTTGTGGGCTGATTGATAAACGCCGATTTCTCTACCTTGTTTGTAAATATCTCCTAATAATTCACCTGAAATATCTACAATACGTAATCCACCTTGATAAAAGCCTGCAATAAGTGTATCTCCATGTACCCATAAATTATGGGATCCAGCTTCAGGTACTTGATAAAGAGCGTCTTCTTTTGGATTATCAGGATCAGTAAAATTTAAAATATGGAAACCTCCTCTAGGATTAGAAGGTTTCCCCTGTGTTGCCATAACACCCCATGGAAAATTTTCATCACCTGCGATAATATAGAAGTTACCCGTTGATTTGCTCAAAAATGGGAATGCTGCATGATTACGTCCAGTCGGGTCTCCCATTTCTGCCAATTTTTGAGGATTAGCTGGACTACCTTTTCCTGCCTTTACAAGTAAAGGATTAAATTGTGATTTAGAGCGATCAGCTTCATCAAATTTTGCACCACCTACATCAACCGCAACTACACCATCACTCCAGTTTGATGAATATGCAATTCCATTTTCAATCCAAACATCATGAATGCTATGCCCAGGAGTATCCAATTCAAAGACTCCTACTCTAAAAGGATTTTTCGGATCATCAATATTAATTATATCATACTTTGTACCATTATTTACAGCATAAACATGGTTTTCATAAATAAAAACATTATGGACACCACCTGTCATATCATCATTATACTCAGCTGATATTGTAACATTATATGGATCTGAAACATCAAGTAAAACAAAACCGTTTTTTCTATTAGATGCACCCTCGCGTGTCATAACGCCAACGCGCCCATCTTCAGAAATTTTAACATCATTAACTGTTCTAGCGTCAACAGTAATAGTATCAATAATCATCATACTATCAGGGTTTGAAACATCCCAAAAATAAGCTTCACCATTTGAACCCCACGTACCAGTAACAGCAAAATCTTTTCCTTTGTGTTTTCCTATACCTGGCCAAATCCATAAATCACTAGTTAACACTTCTGAAATTAATCCATGGCCAACTAATTTAATTTTTTTCTTTACATTTCTTGGGACAACTTTAACTGTCTTTTGTGAGGAATATCCTCCTGAAGATGCTGTTATGGTATAGAGACCAGCTGTTTCTGCAACAAATCTACCATCATCTGTTACTAATCCAGATGTTGGTAAACCAAACGTACCATAATCCGCCTGACCGGTATATGTATATGTAAGAGGAGCATCTTTAACTTGTTTTCCTCTCCTATCTAATGCCATTCCATTAATATGTAATACATCTCCAGTTCGAATTTGATTTTTTTCTGTTCTTACAGAGACACTTCGAGTAGGATTTTTTACCACACTAATTTTAAATGATTCTTTTACATCTTCTGCTTTAGCAGAGATGGTAACTCTTCCAGCTCTTTTGGTTTCTAAATTGCCATATGCATCAAAGTCTGCAATGGAAGAATTACTAGATTTTAATTCAACATTAAGATCATCTCTATTAAGCCCCGCTTTATCAATAACTTCAACAGAAAATTCTGTAATTGTTCCAACGTACAATTTCTTAGGCGTACGATTAAATACAACTTTATCAATCGGCGGATATGGAACATTCACTACAAGATTATCTCTTACGCGGTCATCTCTTTTTACTGTAATTGTTTGTGTGCTAAGTCTTAATCGACCTGGCTTATGAGCCATAAGCGTAACAGTAGCTACACCTGTAGAATCACTGATTCGTGGTGATACTGATAAAGATTTTCTCTGACCAAAAACATAAAAGGGATTTTGCGCGAGTTTATCTTTTTCGTTTAATAACTTAATTGTTATCTCTTTAGATTCACCAACATTGATTATTAAGGAATCCATTCCAAATTCAAAATGGAACTTTTCATTACTGTCATCCTGACCAATCAGGGTTGCAATAATTAAAAACGGTGCAAATAATAATTTTCTTTTTTTCATAAGTACTATCTCCTTTAGCTCATGCTTTATTAAAAATATCATCAAATTTGATAAGACAAATTTCATTTTCATATTCTTTAGCGCATAATACACTCATAGTGAATGTATTAATTATTGTTGTTTTAATGCTTACTCTCATTTCTGCTCTAATTTGTTCCTAATGGCTCATCATCCACTAGGCGAACAGCCCATAAGCCATTATTGAGATCGGCAAAATAAATTAAACCTTTATATGGGATTACACCCCATACATTGGTTTGGTTAGCGGTGCTACCATCAGGATCTACACCTTTGAAAAAGGCTATTTCTCTACCTTGCGCATATAAATTTCCCATCAGTTCTCCTGAAATATCAAGAACCCTTATTCCTCCATAATAATAACCAGCAAATAATGTATCGCCTTTAACCCAATGATTATGTGAACCAACCTCAGGTACCTGATAAATTGCGGTTTCTTTTGGGTCTTTTGGATTTGTAAAGTCCAGAAAATGGAATCCCCCTTGCATTACTCTTCCTGGTGAACCTGGAACACCCTTAGCCCACTCATCACCTGCAATAATATAAAATTTATTTGTTGATTCGCTTTGAAAAGGAAAGGCTGCATGGTTATGTCCATTTGGGTCTTCTTTACTACCTAATTTTATCGGATTTCCTGGGCTCCCTTGGCCAGCTAGTGCTAAAAATGGATTGAATTTGTTTCTCTCTCTTGATTTTTCATTCTGCTTTATTCCACCCACATCAACCACATGAACACCATCATTCCAATTAGATGAATATGCAATACCGTTTTCTACCCAGACATCATGGATACTGTGTCCGGGGGTATCTAATTCATAAGACGCTACGCGAAATGGGTTTGCAGGATCACTTATATTAATTATGTCATATCGTCTACCAGCGCTTAATGCATAAATATGATCTTCATAAATAAAGACATTGTGAACGCCACCCGTTAAATCATCATTATATTCATTAATAATTAATACATTGAATGGGTCAGAAACATCTAGTATGACCAATCCGTTTTTACGATTTGATGCACCTTCTCTTGAAATAACACCGACTCTACCATCTTCAGAAATTTTTACATCATTTACAGTACGCGCATCAACTTTTATTGTATCAATAATTACCATATTAGCTGGGTCACTAATATCCCAAAAATATGCCTCGCCATCTGCGCTATGCGTACCTGTTACAGCAAAATCTTTTCCTGTATGTTTACCAATGCCTGCCCATACCCAAAGATCAGATGTATTGTGATTGGAAATGGTGCCATGTCCAACAACTTCAAGTCTCTTACGTACATTTCTAGGAACAACTTTTACTTTTTTGGATGCTGAGAATCCACTTGATTGAGCTGTTAACGTATAAATACCAGGTGTTTCAGCTACAAATTTACCATTTTGAGTAATCAAACCAGATGCTGGTCGACCAATACTTTCAGTTGATTGATTATTAATAAAATTATCAGTATGATGAATTGCTTTACCTGAATAAGAAAAAGTTATAGGAATGTTATCAAGAACTTTATTTCTGCTATCTAAAACCATGGCATTTAATTTTATTACATCACCGGTTCTTATTTGATTCTCGCTTATATCAAATTTTAACTTTCTTGCTGGGTTTTTTTTAGCTGATACTACTAGGGATTCTTCTATATCATCTATTTTAGCGGTAATAGTTATTTTACCAGATTTTTTAACAATCAAATTGGCAAAGTTATCAAATTCAGCTACCTTATTATTATTTGATGTAAAAAGAACATTTGTATTCTCTCTGATTCTTTTTGCCTTATCAAAAACTTTAACAGAATAATTTACTGATGTTCCAACAAAAACTTTTTTGGGTGGATCAACAAAAGTTATTTTTTCTAATGGAATAAAAGGTACATTAATTTCTAATGTACCAACAGTTCTTCCTTTTTTCCCAATAGCCATGGTCCTAAGATTCAATTTCCCAGAATCAAGTGCTTTTATTATTACTTTTGCCACTCCAGTTGTATCACTTCTTCTTGGTTCAGCAACTATTGCTTTTCTTTGCCCTCGTATCATAAAAGAACTGTTTACTTGATTTCCTGTTGAATCAACAAGCCGAATTAATACTTCGGCTTCCTCACCAATATTCAATGAGAGAGAGTCCAAACGGTGAAGTAATAATGGATGTTCGAAAATAAATTTATGATCTGTACTAAGTGACCTTGGAGGCTGTCCAAGTAATCCAGTAAATGATAATAGAAATACTATTGAATATATTTTTTTCATTTTAATCTCCAATTTTTGAAGGTATGAGATTTATCTAATGCCAAACAGTGGCTATTTGATGAATTCTTTTATTTTTAATAATATCTAACACAATATGCCAACTCTATCCGGGAATACGCCTGCCCGACGGCTGGCCATCAACTAATTGAATACAGTATAAACCTGAATTCATATCAGCAAAGAAAATATAATCTTTATATGGTTGAGCGCCCCAAACCATTGGTGCATTGGGTATTTTACCTTCTTTATGATAAGGTACATAATGACCAATTTCACGACCCTGTTTATAAATGTCTCCAAGGAGTTCACCAGAAATATCTACAATGCGTAATCCTCCTTGATAGTTCCCAGCGATTAATATATCTCCGAATACCCACAAGTTATGTGAACCAGCTTCTGGTACTTCATAAATAGCCTCTTCTTTTGGGTTATCAGGATCAGAAAAATTCAAGAAATGATAGCCTCCTCTTGGGTTCGACGGCTGTCCTTTGGTGGCTAAAACACCCCAAGGAAAATTTTCATCACCTGCGATAATATAGAAGTTACCCGTTGATTTGCTCAAAAATGGAAATGCTGCATGATTGCGTCCTGTTGGGTCTCCCATTGAAGCTAATTTTACTGGATTTGAGGGGCTACCTTGACCTGCTTTTGCTAACAAGGGGTTGAACTGAGAATTAGAGCGATTAGCTTCATCAAATTTCATTCCTCCAATATCAACCGCAACAACTCCATCACTCCAATTCGATGAATATGCAATACCATCTTCTATCCATACATCATGGATACTATGACCAGGAGTATCTAATTCATAAACGCCAACACGAAATGGATTTGAAGGATCATCAATATTGATGATATCATATTTACGCCCATTATTTACAGCATAAACATGATTTTCATATATAAATACATTGTGGACTCCACCTGTCATATCATCATTATACTCAGCCGTTATTTTGACATTGTAGGGATCTGTAACATCTAATACGACAAATCCATTCTTACGATTTGAGGCGCCTTCGCGAGTGATAACAGCAACTCTACCATCTTCCGAAACTTTAACATCATTTACAGTGCGTGCATCTACAGTGATCGTATCAATAATTACCATTTTAGAAGGATCTGTAACGTCCCAAAAATAAGCTTCACCATTAGAACCCCATGTCCCAGTAACTGCAAAATCTTTACCCTTATGTTTACCAATACCTGGCCATAACCATAAGTCAGATGTATATACATCTGAAATCAAGCCATGACCTATTAACTTGAGTTCTTTTCCTACATTTCTAGGAACTACTTTTATGGTCTTACTTACAATAGACCCATTTGAAGAGACGTAGATTGTGTACAAGCCTGCTGTTTCAGCTACAAAACGTCCATCAGAAGTAATTTGAGCCGAGGCTGGGAAACCAATCCCGTACTCAGCTTTCCCTTTGTATGAGTATTCTAGAGGGGCATCTGTAACTATATTTTTCCTTCTATCATATGCCTCTACAACAAATTGTAGGACATCCCCTGTTCTTATTTCTTCTTTATCGCTATTAATAGTTAGTTGCTTTATTGGATTTTTTATAACACCTATGTTTATTTGACTTTCTAATTCATTTACTTTAGCTGTTAAAATTACCTCACCTATATTTTTTGTTCTGAGGTTGCCAAAATCGTCAAACTCTGCAATATCTTTTGCTGAAGTACTATAGATTACATCAACATCTTTTCTAATTAAATTTGCTTCATCAAAAACATCAACATGCATTTTAATTGATGTTTTTTCATAAATTTTTATTATCGGATTTGTAAAAACAACTCTTTTCAATTTTGGCTTAGGAACTTCAACTTTAGCTAATCCATAAACTCTATCTTCTCTTTTAACCGCTACACTTCGTGCTCTTAATTTTAACATCCCTGATTTATGAGGTTTAACTGTTACTTTCGCAAAGCCTGTTGAATCGCTAATTCTTGGAGAGGCCTCAAGTGATCGTCTAGGTTGACCATAGATTAGGAATGGACTCTGTGCTAATTCTCCATTTTCTTTTACCATCTTCACATTAATAACCCCAGTTTCACCAATATTTAAAAAAATTGAATCTGGCTCAAATACAAACTTAAGTGTATCAGTATTAGCCTTTTGATTCGCAAAAAGATTGCAGCTAATAAAAAACAGAAATAAAATATTTTTTAACATAATGCTCCCAATAATTCAAGTATCCCCAGCCAATAGAAGTTACAGAAGTATCTTTAATTAAGGTGAAAAAATATTAATTGTTGTTCTTTTGACAAATTGATAGACAATATGTAAAATGTACCCTGTTATTATATAGTATAACTCAGGAGGACCTATGGGAAGTCTAGACCGAAGACAATTTTTGGGGGCAATTGCTAAACCAGCTGCTGTGGCATCAATGGTAATCTCGAATCCAACATTAATGGCGAATGCATACTCAAAAATTAAAAAGGCAACTGGCGATCCAAAATCAGTTGCTAAAGACGAAGCCTACTGGAGAGAAATACAGCAAGGATATACTGCTGATAGAGGCCTTATTAATTTAAATAATGGAGGGGTTAGTCCATCTCCTACTGTAGTTCAAGAGGCATTAAAGCGACATTTAGATTTCTCTAATACTTCTCCTGCTTATTCAATGTGGCGAATTCTTGAACCTCAAAAAGAAACAGTCCGAAGAAGAATGGCTAGATTTTTTAATTGTGATACTGAAGAAATTGCTCTAACTAGAAATGCGTCAGAAGGACTCCAAATCTGTCAAAATGGATTTGATCTTGAGGCGGGAGATGAAGTTCTAACGACCACTCAAGATTATGGACGAATGATCGCTACTTTCAAACAAAGAGAATGTCGTGATGGGATAGTCATGAAACAGTTCAAAATTCCTGTGCCTGCAGAAAATGAAAATGAGATTGTAAGATTATTCGAAAAAAATATTACCCCAAAAACAAAACTTATTTTGATGTGTCATATGATAAATATTACTGGCCAAATACTTCCTGTTAAAAAAGTTGTAAAGATGGCTAGAAAATATAATATCCCAGTGATCGTAGATGGTGCACACACGTTTGCTCACTTTGATTTTAATATCGATGACCTAGATTGTGATTACTATGCCACAAGTTTACATAAATGGCTTTCTGCGCCTTTTGGTACAGGCATGCTTTATGTTCGTAAAAATAAAATAGAAGGACTTTGGCCAATGCAAGCGGCTTGGAGTAGCGAGTGTAAAAATGATGATATTAGAAAATTTGAAGAAATTGGAACTCACCCCTGCCCTAATAAAATAGCTATTGGAGATGCACTTACTTTTCATCAAGGAATTGGAAGTAAAAATAAAGAAGCAAGGCTAATTTATTTAAGAGATCGTTGGGCTAAAAGACTAATAAAAAATGATAGAATTAAACTGCATACAAGTTTAAAACCCGGCAAAAGTTGTGCAATTGCAACTGTTGAAATTAAAGGTATTGATACCTCGGCTGTAGCAAAAGAACTTTGGGATAAATATAGAATTTTTGTTGTTGCCATTAATCATGATGAGTTTACAGGCTGTAGAGTAACTCCTCATGTATATACTACAATTGAGGAAATCGATCGTTTCTCAGATGCGATGGAATCAATTATTAAAAATGGGATAGGATAATGCAAAAATCTCTTTTGCTTCTCCTGTCTATAAATATATTCGGTTGCGAAGTAGATTTTTCTACAAAAATAAATAGTGGAGAAAATAAAAGAGTCATCGCTACCGATGAAGCTCCTAAAGCAATTGGTCCCTATTCGCAGGCAATTGAAATAAACAATTCGTTATACTTAGCAGGTCAAATAGGTTTAGACCCTTCTACTGGCCAATTAGTTGATGGAGGAATTGAAAAACAAACTGATCGAGTTATGAAAAATCTGGAGGCAGTATTAAATGCTGCTGGCTATGGATTTGAGAATGTTGTTCAAACCCAAGTTTTTGTATCAGATCTAAATAATTATAAAGCGATGAATGATGTCTATGCAAAGTATTTTAGTGATGCACCTCCTGCTAGAGCTGCAGTACAAGCAGTTTTGCCTAGAGGAGCTTTAGTTGAAATAATGATGGTTGCAGAAAAAGATTAATTGTTATCACACTCATTTCCAATTCCATAATTCACAATTAAACCACTTTCAATTGCTTCCCAGGAGACCACAGAGTCGATATATGTAGCTGTTTCAACATTTTCTGATTTTCCACCCCCATATAAACTGTCGAAAGGACATAACCAACGAAACATTGGTAAGGTTATTTCACCTGTTGTCTGATTCCCATTTGCTGCAGTAAAGATTATTTGTTGGCGATATGTTTTAAAAACATTTTCCGTAGTATTTATAATATAGCCTGAAAAAGATAGTGAATAAGTAGTTGCCATTCCAAAACCGCCTCCAGCCTCCACTATTCGAAATTTATCTAAATTAAGTTTTGGAAGTGCACTATCAAATTCAGACTGTTTCCCTTTATTGTCTTCGCAACCAATTAATAGCATCCCTATGAATAGTATTTTTTTCATATTTATAGTTTCAATTAATAATAGTAATTGGAAAATACTTGATTCTGTATTTCGTTTCAAAATAATAATCTAATGTAATTTCTTTTCCAAATTTTAAGTAATTATGAGAAAAGCTGTAATATTATTATCAGGCGGTCTTGATTCTGCCACCTGTTTAGCAATTGCAAAACAGGATGGATATGAACTTCAAGCGTTATCATTTAAATATGGCCAGCGAAATGAATTCGAAATCAATGCTGCAAAAAATATTGCCAAATCAATGGGAGTTACAAACCATGTGATTATGAATATTAATCTTCGTGCATTTGGCGGGTCAGCTTTGACTGACAACATTGATGTCCCAAAAAATCGAGATGAATCAGAAATTTCATCTGAAATCCCAGTTACATATGTCCCTGCTAGAAATACTATTTTCCTTTCATTCGCATTAGCCTTTGCTGAGACTACTGAATCAAATGATATTTTTATTGGAGTTAATGCATTAGACTATAGCGGATATCCAGATTGCAGACCTGAATATATTGAAGCTTTTGAAAGCATGGCAAGACTCGCAACTAAATCAAGCATTGAATCAGGTTCCTCAATCAATATCCATACACCTTTAATTAATCTTACAAAAGCTCAAATAATAAAAAAAGGCATGGGACTCGGTGTAGATTATATAAAGACTCATTCTTGTTATGATCCTTTTGAAACAGGAGACCCCTGTGGTAAATGTGATGCATGTAAACTCAGACAAAAGGGGTTTAATGAAATCGGACTTAATGATCCATTAAACTACATATCTTAATATGTATTCTGTCAAAGAAGTTTATTATACAATTCAAGGCGAAGGATATCATACTGGACGTCCTGCTGTTTTCTTGCGTTTCACAGGTTGTAATCTGTGGACCGGGCTAGAGAAAGATCGTAAAACTGCAATATGCAATTTTTGTGATACTGATTTTGTTGGAATAAATGGTCCAGGTGGGGGAAAATTTAATTCAGCAAAAAAGCTAGCTAATTATACCTTATCCTTTTGGCCAAAGGATTCCAAGTCAAAACCATTTGTTGTATGTACTGGTGGAGAGCCCTTACTACAAATTGATAATAATTTTATTTCCTCATTTCATGATGTTGGTTTTGAGATTGCTGTGGAAACTAATGGGACAATAATTCCTCCCAAAGGTCTAGATTGGATCTGTGTTAGTCCAAAAATTGGAAGTAATCTTAAATTAAAAGCCGGTGACGAACTTAAATTTGTCTATCCCCAAAAAGGAAAAGATCCAAAAGAATTTGAAGATCTATCATTCAAATATTTTTCATTACAACCCATGGATAATCTCAATAAAGTTGAAAATACAAAAAAAACTATCGAATATTGCCATAACAATCCTCATTGGAGTATGAGCCTACAAACACATAAATTTTTAGGTATACCTTAGTATATAAATATGAAGATATATAAAGACATAACATTTGAAGCTGCGCACATGCTTCCCAATGTTCCAGAAGATCATAAATGCCGACAGCTACATGGACATTCCTTTAAAATTAGAATTACGTTAGATGGTCCTATCGATAAATCAATTGGTTGGGTAGAAGATTTTGCCGAATTAAAAAAAGCATTTGATCCTATTTATCAAGAACTCGATCATCATTATCTTAATGAAATTTCAGGATTAGAAAATCCAACAAGTGAAAATCTAGTAAAATGGATTTGGGAGCGACTAAAGCCTAATTTGAAATATCTTTGTTCTCTTGAAGTAAAAGAGACCTGTGCCACTGGCTGTATCTATGAAGGTGAAGATGGCTAAACCCGAAGGTAAATATTTTGAATTTAATTCAGAGGATGATATTAATCCCGATTTTCTAGAGACTTTTCCTTTCGATAGCCCTGATCAATATATCATGACTGAAACAGATGAATTCAGTGCCGTATGCCCATTCAGTGGTTTACCTGATATGGCATATGTAAAAATAGAATACCACCCTAAAGGCGGAAAGTGTATAGAATTAAAATCCCTTAAATATTATTTTGTTAGCTTTCGAAATGTAGGGATTTACCAAGAAGGTGCCACCAAGCGAATATATAATGATTTAAAATCAACATTGGATACTAAACAAATCAGAGTGACTACTATTTATAATACACGCGGAGGTTTTGATACAACTTGTATTGAGGGAGAGTTAGATTAGTATTTTTATATGAATCGCAACTTGATTAACTTAATTTTCAAACCGCTTTTTTGACCAATAAAAAAATATTGGCGATCCGGTAGCTCAGTTGGTAGAGCAGTGGCCTTTTAAGCCATTGGTCGTGAGTTCGAGTCTCACCCGGATCACTACTCTTGATACCACTTTTCTCTGAGTAAAAGCCCCGTTTTATTGCGGGGCTTTTTTTGTCAATCATTGTCACCTATAATCAAATATACCCATTTGGAGGACACACTTTTTCAATATTTATTTGTTTTTTCCTAATCTCATAAGTATGAATAACCAAATAAGATAAGGTAATACTATTGGAATTATTAAAAGACCTAGATCAATATATTCTAAA
>Ga0208639_1000539_pt1 | contig 28339 bp, 26 predicted proteins | sample ETNtaG_33_FD_185772 | JGI IMG/M metagenome (GOLD analysis project Ga0208639, IMG submission 185772) | Marine microbial and viral communities from oxygen minimum zone, Eastern Pacific Ocean - ETNP201310SV76 (SPAdes) (version 2) | ecosystem: Environmental > Aquatic > Marine > Oceanic ...
CGCTCCTGGGGCCCCGGGGCTCTCCTCGTTGGAGATGCTGCTAGCCTTGTCGATCCGTTTTCAGGAGAGGGTGTTGGAAACGCCCTCGTGTCTGGTGAAATGGCCGCTCGGCATGTTATTGAGGGGCGCGGTGGAGATGAATATCAACAAGAATTGTGGGGTTTGCTTGGCCCCGAGTTAACTAATTCATACAAAATGCAGAAAACTTCACGGCGCGCATGGTTGCTAAATTGGTTTGTCAAAAAGGCAAGTCGAAAGCCTGCAATTCAAGAAATGATGACTGAAATGATTGCTAGTAAAGAGGCTCAAGGCGACCTACACTCCAAATGGTTCATGGTGAAGACCCTTCTGTTCTGAGGTGATGATGATGGATTCTTCGTTGGGTGGTGTCGAGGCGGTCTTCCTAGATCTTGATGGGACAATCTACCTCGGAGGCGATTTGATTCCGGGGGCCCTTGACTTCCTTTCGCGTTGTGATGAACAAGGCGTTAAGCGATTTTTCCTCTCGAATAATTCCTCTCGCTCTGTTGCACAATACGTTGCAAAACTTGAGGGGATGGGCATCCCTTGCACAGCCGATGACATTTTGCTTTCAACCCATGATTTGCTTGCTTGGCTCTCTAATGAAGGCGTAACTCGAACTTGGGCTATTGCTACAACTGGAATGTGCCAAATGATGGAAGAGGCTGGAATTTCAACAAAAGATAGCGACCCCCAATATGTAGTACTAGGCTACGATACTGAAATTGATTACGACAAGATTTCCATTGGGAGTATTCACATGCATAGGGGAGTCCCGTTAGTGGCCTCTCACCCAGATATGGTGTGCCCTTCTCCGGATGGGGGTTTGCCTGATGTGGGAGCGTATCTCGCTATGCTCAAAGCCACTACTGGTCACGACCCTGTGCACATCACTGGTAAGCCCAATCCAGGTATGATTATGCATAAAATCGAGGAGTTGGGCTTGAGTCCGAACCAATGCGCAATGGTTGGAGACCGGCTCTATACCGACATGGAAATGGCAATTCAAGCCGGATGCGTTTCCGTTCTGGTCCTTTCTGGTGAGGCTACTTTGGCTGATCTCAGCGCATCTGGCAAGGAAGTAGGAGTAGTAGTAGAGTCTGTTGATGAACTATTGAGGTGATTCTTTGGGGCGATTTTCTGAATGGTTATCGCGGCTAAAGAAGTTTGAACCAGAAGGCCATGTGGTCTCCGGTAGACTTGCTGAATTGCGTTTGCTAAAGCTCACGCGCGCCGTTGCAAAAGATGCGCTTGTTCTCGAAGGAATTAGGCTACCCGACCCTGAAGAAGGGGGGCGGAGAGAAATCGATATGGTAATTGCTACCGCAAATGAAATTCTATTTGTTGAACAAAAGCACTGGTCGGGTTCTTTTTCAATAACCGATGAAGGAAAATTTCTACAAAAAAGAAAGGATGGTTCGTTTCTCGAACACAAAAACATCATTTCTTGGACCGCGAGAAAGGGAGTTTTGTTATGCGATTTACATTTGAAAAGAACTGGTGCCGAGGCCCCTCCTTCAAGAACGGTTTTGGTCTTTTCAAATCGGAATTTAGATTGGAGGCCCCTGCCCGAGGGTTCGGGTTCAGAAGCATATGATGAAATGGGGTTCATTTCAATGGTTGAACAAATGGAAAAGCGCCCTCCCTCTTCGGAACTTCGTGAAACCTTGTTGGGTTTTGGAACATGGGACACCATTCATCTCAATGGTGGGCGTACATTACATGGTGACATTCTGAAGTATCCTGCACGAAGAGAAAATCTAGTTCATGTAAAGAATAGTGGAATTTTTGGTATTATTACAGGCCCATCTAGTGTGCTTTCAACTGGGGAGATATTTGTTGACCAAAGAGGCCCACTAGTCTCTGTTGTTGGTGAAAAGGGTTCACGGATTATCCCCTTTGCCCACATATCAAAAATAGTATTTAGTAATCCTAAAGCGGAGTGGGGCTGATGTTAGAGGCGATTGGATTTGCTGCAGGAGTTTTGGGTATTGTTGCATGGATCCCTCAGGTTAAGACCGTGTGGGTTGAGAAACGACACGATGGAGTGTCTCTCCCTACATTTGCTGTAGTGGCTCTCGCGCTGACCTTGTGGATGGTCTATGGGATAATGTTGCCATCAGCCGCCATTATCTTCAGCAACGCTGCCGCACTATGTATGATTCTCGCCGTCATAATTGGCATTACCAAACTAAGGCGTAATCAATAAGCTGACTTAGTGGTTTCAATAATTACTGCTGCGATCTTGTATGGGTCGCCATTCGATGAAGGGCGGCGGTCTTCAAGACGCCCTTTCCATCCGTCATCCATTGTGGTGATTGGGATTCGAATCGATGCTCCGCGGTCAGAAACACCGTAGGAGAATTCGTGAATTGATTGGGTTTCGTGCAAGCCTGTTAGGCGCTGTTCGTTATGGGCACCATAAACAGCGATGTGCTTTTTGATATTCTTTCCGAACGCTTCGCAGATTTTGTGGAAAACCGCTTCATCGCCAGATTCGCGCATTGCTGTGTCGGAGAAATTTGCGTGCATTCCACTACCGTTCCAATCGGTTGCTCCGAGAGGTTTTGGATGCCATTCAATATGGAGCCCGTATTTCTCAGCATTGCGTTCTGCCAAATAACGGCTAACCCAAATCTGGTCGCCGGCGTCTTTTGCACCTTTTGCGAATATCTGATATTCCCATTGTCCTGCTGCAACTTCTGCATTGATTCCTTCGACGTTGAGTCCTGCTTCCAAGCACTGGTCAAGGTGGTCTTCTACAGCGTCTCTGCCGAAAGCATTCTTTGCGCCTACCGAACAGTAAAACTGGCCTTGTGGCGTTTGGTCACGAGGGAAGCCAAAAGGAAGGTTTGTATCTGGGTCCCAAAGGAAATACTCTTGCTCAAAGCCAAACCAAAACTCGTCGTCGTCTTCCTGGATGGTTGCTCGCCCATTTGTAGAGTGGGGGGTTCCGTCTGCGTTGAGAACTTCACACATAACTAGGAAGCCGCTATTTCGGTCGGGATCTGGATAGATTGCGCACGGCTTTAGTAAGCAGTCCGAAGCGTTTCCTTCCGCTTGTAGAGTAGAGCTCCCGTCAAAATTCCACATTGGGCAATCTTCGAGTTCTCCTGAGAAATCGTGTCTTACCATTGTCTTGCTGCGCATGCTCTGTGTTGGCTCGAATCCGTCAAGCCAGATGTATTCCAATTTCGCCCACATGGGTATCGTCCGGGGGGTTTGGACTACGGTATATTATCCAATCGCCTCAAAAAACTGCTATTTTTTTGCATATTATTATAGATTTTTTTCCTGAGATTGTTCAAATGCACATAATTTACCCTCTTACCATGGGTATTTGTTGGATGATTGGTCAAAACTTTCCCCGTTTGCTGGGAAATTGTTCAATCGATTTTTCTCAATTACCATAGAAATTTATTCGGTGATTTTGGTCGATTTAAATCGCCGCGCCAACAGTAAAATGTGTAGCCCGTACTTCGGAAGAATATGGTTGTCCTCGTTACTGGGTCCACGGGATTCATTGGGTCGCACGTCGTTCGGGTTTTATCCGAACGTGGACTCGAGGTGCGGGCTGGTATGAGAGATTTAGCCCTGGCCAAAATGTTCGATGGTTTTGAAGGGGTTACTCCTGTGAAAATGGATCTCTTTGATGTTGATTCTCTGCGGGATGCAGTAAAGGGATGTGAAGACGTTATTCATTGTGCTGCGGCGTTATATGTTGGTGCAAAGGATGTGCAACGTGATGTGGTAGACCCTTCTGTGATTGGAGTAAAGAATCTATGTTCTGTTATGGATGATGTGAAAAGAATTGTACACACTTCTTCAGTTGCTGCGATTAGATCGAGCAGATATCAACACGGGAAAATATTCACTGTTGATGATTGGTGTGATGATGCTTCGCCAGAGTCAAATCCATATGGCTTTGCTAAAGCAGAAGCTGAGCGTGTTATTCGCGCGTGGGCAGAAGAGAGGTCCGTCCGTTTGGTTACCATTCATCCCTCTGTTGTTTTCGGCCCAATTTTTCACAAGCGGCATGCTGAGGGGTCGATGTCTTACATCAAGCACTTCGTGAAAGGCCCTCCTTTTGTCCTCAATTTCAATGTGAATTTTGTCGATGTGAGAGATGTTGCTGAAGCGCACGTTAATGCTCTTGAGATGGGTAAAGACAGAGCAAGACACCTTATCCATGCGCGCGGAATGTGGATGAAAGATATCGGTGTTGCGTTGAATAAAGAATTTGGTGGGGGTTTTTCTACTCGCCGCCTTCCTACTCCTTTGGCTTATTTCATCGCTATATTTCATCCGAAATTGACTTGGAAGCAATTGCGCGGTGGGCTTGGAACTGTAGTAGAATATGACGTGCGGGATTCTTTTAGCGAATTGGGTGTCGAAATGACAGATTATGCGATAACGCTCCGGAACTCTGTGGAATCTCTTCGTGCGTAAAGTTGACACGCATCGTGCCGCGAGGGCTCTGTGTGGCGAGCGAGTATTGGGGGGAGCGCTGGAGTGCCTGTGAGCAAAAAATGGCTCGCCAGTTTATGGAAACTGCAGCACGCAAACAAAGCCTTGTTTGTTTGGCCGCCGACCGCAGAACAATGGCTGGTCTTTTCGAACTCCTAGAACTCGTCGGAGAAAGTTTGGCTGCGCTGAAAACGCATGTGGATTTGATCGACGATTGGTCCCCTGCCGTGTGGGCCGATTTCTGTGCAGCGGCCCGTGCTGCTGATTTATTGATTTTCGAGGACCGTAAATTTGCCGATATTGGTAAAATTAGTAGGGACCAAATGGCGGGCGTCTATGACATTCGCTCGTGGTCTGACTTAGTTACTGCACACTTGATTAGCGGCCCAGATATTGTAGATGGTTTGCAGGCGGGCTGGTCAGATGTCGATAGAGAAGGAGGAGTTCTCCTCCTTGCTCAAATGTCGAGCAGGGGCAACTTATTAGATTCAAATTATACCAAGAAAGTTGTAGACATAGGAAAAAATCATCCCGGAGTTTTCGGATTTATTGGAAACGGAAGCCGCCCCTCTGAACTCGCCGAATTAAGATCGAGCGTAGGAAGTGCGAAGATGATTTGGACCCCTGGAGTTAACCTATCGGTTGGTGACGGAGAAATGGGGCAACGATACGGTAGTCCCCGAGAAGCTGTTCTTTCCGGCTCTGATTGTATCATTGTTGGTAGTGGTATTCATCGGGCCGAAGACCCGGCAGCTGCAGCGCACGAATATGCGAAGGCCTCTTGGGGGGCGCTGTTAGAGCGTGTGTCATGAGTGCTGCGGCATCTTTGGCTGGCTGGATTGTGGCCATTCCTCTTATTGGGGTACTTATGTGGTTCAGTTGGTGGATTTGGAATGCCAACAATAAGTTAGATGCTCGAATACTTGCTGGAGATTTGGATCTGTTAACCTCTCCTTCGTTTTCTATTAGCGAGGTTATTCGTGCCCCTATGGGAAGTCGGGTAGATGCTGCACAAACTATGGCCGTTCAGCAATTACCGCCGAATATGATGATGGTACCTGTCCAACTTCCAGATGGTCGTATGGGTATGATGCCGGTCAGAACGGCAGTAGCCCCTGTGAATGTGCAAACCATCCACCGGCCCCCAATGCACTGAATAATAACACTACCACAAAGAGGCGCTTGCCTTTACTGGAGCGTTTCTTAGGAGTCGTTTGGAGAACTACTGGTGCCGTTTCTAATACTGGCACGACAGGGATTGGATCTGGTGGGTTTGGGGAGTCGTCTGGCTCGATTTCAATTTGATTTGCTTTTTCTGGATGGATTTCGTCAAGATCTTCTAGGCCCGGCGCGTCTGGAATTGGGCCGAGTATTTTCGGCCATATTGTTTCAAATGCTGAAGCTGAAATGGGCTTTTCAATCCACGCTAATCCTCCTGCTGAGTGCGTTGCATCTTGAGCGAGTTTTGCTTGGCGTTTTGGTGCGGTAAAAATAACTCTGCACCCATCGTCGTGCTCTCTCATTTCAAGAGCAGCCAGGTGTCCATCAAGAGAAGGGATGTCTAGTGACATTACCACAAGTTCTGGGTCAAGACGAATGTATTCATCAACCGCCTTATCGCCATCTTCACAAGTAACAACGACGAATTCCTTCTGCCGGAAAATCCCTGAAAGCCTGTGAAGGGCCATCTGGTTATTGTCTATGAGAAGGACCGTTGGCGCTTCTGGATCGTCAACATCTGATACTCGTGTCATGTTCCTACACCCCCCTCATACCGCTTTGCCTCATGAATCAACCGCACACTAATACTGATTTTCCTTCATTCTTCGTCATCTGAAATTACTTCAGAGGGTCCTTCTCGTGGATTTGAGAAGGTCTCTCTAATTGTTTCTTGGCGCGCTGTAGCCTCATCTAATTCTTTTTGACGCGCGGGGGCTTTTACGAATTGAAGTTGAAGTTCGCTGATTACTCCGCTTAACATAGCCCCTTCTTTTTCGTCAAGATTTCCTTTTGTCCGATTTTGCAGCATTCGAAGAGTATCGATTGCGGCTCTGGTTTCTCCCAAATTGAAGTGGGCGCGTCCTTCTGAATCGGGGAGCATGCCCATGTGCATCATCGCACTTCTTTGTAACATGAATATCAATTGGAAAAGATGGGAGCTTTCTTCGGTTTCAAAAAATTCTGACATTATTTCACCTACTCAAATAATTGGTCCATCAACCAATCGGGGTCGAATTGCATTATATCATCATACTCTTGACCAATTCCTGCAAGTACAATCGGTCGGCCTGTAGCATGAGCGATTGATAATCCTGCACCGCCTTTCGCATCTGTATCGAGTTTGGTTAGTACTGCTCCATCAAATTTGAGAAGTTGTTGGAACATTTTCGCTTGGTCAACTGCGTCGTTTCCAGCAAGCGCGTCGCCTACGAAGAGAGTTAAATGTGGGTTTGCGACCCTTCGAACCTTTTCAAGTTCGGCCATTAGATTGGATTTGTTTTGCATTCTTCCAGCGGTATCAACCAATACTACGTCTATGCCTTTTGCCTTGGCTGAATCCACAGCATCCCTTGCAATGGCCGCAGAATCTCCTCCGCGTTGTGAAGAGATGCATTTGATGTCTAAGCGCTCACAATGAGTTTCTAATTGTTCGATTGCCCCTGCTCTGAAAGTGTCGCCTGCTGCTGCTATTACAGACATTCCTTTTTTCTTGAGCCGGTGGGCAATTTTTGCTACAGTAGTTGTTTTTCCCGTTCCGTTTACTCCAACGAACATAATGACGGCCGGGGTGTCTCCTTTGTCAATAAAGTCCTGGACGCTGGCGTCAAAGTCCCAGTATCCTGCTTTGAGAATGCTTCGCAGTGCTCGTTTAAGGCTGGCTTCAAGGATCTTTGAGAGGTCTGCTCCCTTTCGAAGCCTTTGCCCGATTAAATTGGTTCTAAGGGCGCCCATTACCGCAGAAACGGCTTCCGAGGAAATATCTGATTCGAGCATTATCCATTCAAGCTCTTCTAGTAATTCGTCAAGAGCTGCGCTCTGTTTGATTATCTTGCCGCCCGATTCAACAACCCCTCCTCCGAGATCGATGTCGATACCGTCGGTTTTTGTCGTTCCGCGCCCGCCTGTTGGTGTTGCTTTGACTTCTACTAATTGTCGTCCAGTAGTAGTTCTCATCATATGGAGGTCGACGTTTGCGCCGGCGAGGCGTCCAACTTCTTTGCCCCCTCTCCTCTTGAGTTCTTTTGCTTTGGATTTCTTTGCGGCAGCGGCTTTTTTTGCCGCTTTTGCAAGGATTTTCTTTTCTCGCCTAGAAGGTTCAGAGGGGAGTGTGTATGATTCTTCTTCCTCGTCCCATTCTTCCCATTCATCATCAGCAGGAGGTAAAGCAAGTGGTTCCTCTTCAGTGATTTCTTCCCACTCTTCATCGGGTTGTGTTGTGTTTGAGTCTTGTACTGCAAGTGCTTCTTGCGCCTCTTCGCTTTCTTCATCGGCTGAAAGCGCATCAATATCGACTTCTTCAGCCGCCTTATTTACGCGCTTGCGGAATTTATCGAAGAGTCCCATTATTATCCCTCAATCATCTAGTGTAAGACTGCTTCCAAAATTTCGGCGCCGCCTCGTGCTAGTTGAAGGTGATGGCTCCGGCTCAGAGGGGGTTTCCTCTTCAGTAACTTCAGGTTCGGAAATACTCTTGGCCGCTTCGTCGAAAGCGTTTGCTAATTCTTCTGTCCTCTTTGAAATAATTTCAATTTCTGCCTGAAACTGAGTTTTTACTTCAATTAGATCGTCAATTCTTGATTGAACAATTGAAATTGCTCCTTGAGGGCTTCTCTCACCTAAGATGCCCGTGCCTAAATCCACAAGAGTTGTTGTTCCTTTGTTGATTGGTAACATGACCCCGGCTCCAAGGGACATGTGTCCGCCGGGCGTGGTTTCTATTGCCTTAAGAGAAGTGATTGTTTCCTCGTGTTCAAACAGCACCGCGTCGACGCGCTGCACCTGCTCTTGGAGTTCGGCGAGACGTTGTCGATTCATGTCAACAAGCCTCGCCATCCGTTGAAGTTCAACTGCATCAACCATGGCGACCACCTTATGGGAGCGCCTCACCCATCAAGAACCCGACGATTTCCGGCGGTTCACTCTTCTGCGGTTGGGGCGAGTACTCCGCCTGCTGCAGCAATTTGCTCGCGGAAGGCGTCTAGAATACGCGCTTCAGTAGAAGTTCGTGGATCGATTTCCTGGACGGAATCGATGGTGATTGCCCTGCGGCCCGCTTTATGGCGAGAGCCGATTATGGAATAACATCGGTGTGTTGCGTCCTCTTCGGAGTCCGCTGCCAAGTCAAGACTGAATTGCTGGCGCTGGCGCCCAAATGGGGCGGTCCCGGATACACGGTAAGCCTGCATGGCCCCGCCGACCTGTGGATGTGTCTTAAACGCGCTGGCGCGGGTCGGCGCACCTGAAAATTCAACCGTAGTAGGGATGGTGGGGCAGTTATGCGTATAGTGGGGGCTTTGGTTTTGGTGCTTCTTCTCGCACCATTTACTGCGGCTTCTTCAACATCAGAGAGGGGGTTTTCTTCTGCTGACATCCTTGCCGATGGAGTTCTCGATGGAGTTCAGTCTAGCGAATACAATGGCAATAATGTTATTATTGCTGTTGCGGATTCTGGGGTCGATTTTGATCATGCCTGTTTTAGAAACTCTACAGATTCTGTTGGCATACCTGGGGCCGAACACAGAAAAATTGTCTATCTTGATGATACCATAGATGGATGGGATACGCAGGGCCACCAGCAATTCCGCCACGGCACACATGTGGCGGGCATTCTCGCCTGTTCACACGTAGATGGAAATGAAAGTATGATGAATTCGTTTTCTAGTGGTGCCCGGTTGGTAGTACAAGATATTGTCAATCAAACAGGATGGCATCCCCCCGAAGTAGATGTTTTGTTATCTCAAGCATCGGATAATGGCGCTGTCATCAATTCCTGGTCGTGGGGTGACGATTCTGTCGAATACACTAACAGAAGTTTGGATGTTGATACGTGGTTGATGGAAAATCCATGGTCGTTAGTTTTCGTCGCACCGGGAAATAATGGTAATCAGATGATGGAACCGGCAAACGCCCGTAATGTTGTGGCGGTTGCCGCCACTAATTATGATGAAAATGCTTCTTTGTGGTCTTCTAATTCACATGGCCCCGATGCCGATGAGCGCCGGGGTATATTCATCGCAGCTCCCGGTCAGAATGTTGTTTCGGCTGGTGCTGACGGAATAATTGATTCAATGAATAATGAAAGTAGGTCGATGACTGGTACTTCGATGGCCGCCCCTATGGCTGCATCTTTTACTGCAGTATTACAAGAAATGGTGGAGGTGGAGACCGGTTTTACTCCTTCAGGTGCTCAATTAAGGTCTTTACTCGCTCTTTCTGCAGACCCAATTACAGGAAATAGTCCGGATGAATTTCAAGGATATGGCCGGCCAAATTTCTCTCGAGTAGATGAGGTCTGGATGCATGATTCGTTTGCGATGAGTGGTTGGTCGGATTTTATTTCGCAGCGCGGCGCAACGAATGGGGAGTTATTGGCGTCACCTTGGAATGGTAGTGGTGCTGCTGGCCCCTTCCTTTCTGAAGGAGAGAGTGAGGTGTTCAGAGTTATTCCAATGCCTGGAAGTGATTTTGTCGCAACCATGTCTTACAATGCAAAACCACAACCCTATGAAATAGATGATTTGAGATTGATTGTCCGTACGTCTAATGGGATGTTTGCTGTTGATGATGAAGTAAGGTCTTCGGGTACAAGCGCCTATACTATTCCTCTGTCACCTCCCCCCTTGGAATGAATTCCTCAAATGAAACCACTGTAATGATTCGTCTTTCGGCGGACCAATTAGAAGGGGTTGAGTGGTTAGATGTCGAGGTTGTAGCTGTTAATGTCAGCCAAGGAAGTAGTCCTGGAACTGTTGGAATTGAAGGTGATCGCCTTGGGTTTGCGCTTTCTCTTACTGGACTAGATGGTGATGATGATAACGATGGTGTTGCCAATCATGCTGATTTGTGCGCTGCCACTATTCCTTCGGCCCCGGTTGATTCGGATGGATGTGCCATCCAAAATAGTGCCCCTGAAATACAATTTATCATCAATCCCTCTGGTGGAAACTACACACATGAGCTTGTGATAATGATTGGTGTTTCTGATGAAGAAGGGGATGCTGTCAACGTTGTGATGCGTTTAGTTTCTCCCAATCTTACGATTGATCTTGGTGATTGTGCTTGGCGTATAGAAAATGTAACTATGTACCAATGTACTGTCGTTGTTGAAGAAGACCTTGTTATCTACCAAATCAATCGTCATGATTGGCGCTTAGAAATTATTGCAATCGATGAAAATGAATCAGAATGGACCCATTCATTAATTTCGAATTTGTCCTCGGATGAATTCACAATTTGGTGGGAAAACCCCGCTTTAATTGGAGATGGGGGCGACTCAAATCTTAGTGACGGAGATAGCGGGTCTAAAGTCTCCCAAAATAGGGCTTTAATGTGGGGTATTTTTGGACTCGTGACTGGAGCAATTGTTGCCGCAGGCTTCGTGTTTCGTGGTTTTGAAAGGAAATATATTGGCGAGGTTTCGCCGCCCTTTATGGAAGAAGAATGAACTTTTCTCGCGAGTGAAACTTCAAGACAAGTGGCTTCGTCGCCACAATGTCCTAGGGGCATAAGGTGAGATAAATGGCAGAACGACTCTATGTGGGAATCGATCTTGGAACGTACCAATCAACAATTGCTTCGAGCACTGGCTCGTTAGAAACAATTGAGACTGTTGTTGGTCGTCCAAAAGACCCAGTTGCACGAAATTTCCTTGGCAGAGATGTCTTGTTTGGCGCAGATGCGCTAAAGAATAAGCTCGCCTGCAATATTTACCGCCCAATGGCGGCAGGGGTAACTCAAGATGATGAGGCAAACCTTGCTGCTGCAAAGGCGTTTGTTACTCACTTAGTCGAAACTGTTGACCCCGAAGAGTATGATGAAGTATTTGGAGTAATTTGCTCTCCGTCACACGTTTCATTCACTGATAAGAGTAACCTAGTTGCTACTCTGCGCGGCCAAGTCAATGCGATTATGGTTGTTACTGAGCCCTTTGCAACTGCGTTTGGTATTGGAGAGATTTCGGGTTCTATCGTTGTAGACATTGGTGCAGGCACCACAGACATCGCTCGTTTGTACGGAACATTCCCCTCAGAGGAAGACCAGTTAACTATCACTGAAGCTGGTGATTGGATCGATGGGCAATTAGTTGAATTAATCCGAAAGAAGTACACCGGGGCTCAAGTCACTAAGGACATGGTCCGTAAGTGGAAAGAAGAATTTTCATACGTTTCTGGCGATGACCGTGAACAGATGGTTGAGTTATCTGTTGAAGGTAAGAAGCAAGTTGTCGACATTGGAGACCTAGTGAAAGATGCTTGTGGATTGATTATCAACAAGGTTGGTGCTGCAGTAAAATCGATTGTTGCAAGTGCTGACCCCGAATATCAGCCTATTCTGCGTAACAACATCATCCTATCTGGTGGCGGCTCGTTAATCGAAGGTGTTGCTGATGCAGTGGCTCATGAAATCGCTGACATTGGAGATGTTACTGTTACTTGTGTTGATGACCCTATCGAGAAGGTCGCAACTGGCGCAATGGCTCTCGCTCAAGAGATGCCTGATGAGCAGTATACCGCTATTAACTGAAGGTTTTCTGTGGGCCGTATGCCTTCGGGAATGGTTTAGAATAGATTTTTTCCTATTGGAAAGGTCCAGTTTCATAAATACTTGAACTTGCAGCGAACCATATGGGCTGTAGATACAAGTTGCCGCTGGCTCCTTTGATTTGTGTAATAATCTTAGTGTTAACTACACAAATTTCCTTTGTTGAAAATGAGGAGTTAATGTCTGAGATTTCTGATAGTGATTCCAATGGCATTATTTCAAATCCATCGATTACTCCAATTTTGACCACGCTTAGATTAGCCAATAATACTCCAATGCCCGATGTTACATTTTCGTACTCCCCTTCTTCGGATGGACAGGTGGTAATCCCTGAAAATTTGTCATTGGTTTCCGACATACGGCCCGGCTCTTCAAGTTCTTATCCAGATGAATTTTCAATAGTGGGAAATCAGTTGTTTTTTGCAGCAAATGATGGAACTCATGGTGAGGAATTATGGAAAACAGACGGTACGGCCAACGGAACAGTACTTGTCAAAGATATACGGCCTGGATCTTCTGGTAGCGGAATAAATGATCGGGTTGTTGTTGGCAACATCCTCTTCTTCGAAGCTAATGATGGAATACATGGTACAGAATTATGGAAATCAGATGGAACTGCCAACGGTACGGTTCTTGTCAAAGATATTCACAACACAAGTAGTTCTGGAATAGAACATATGGCTGTGCTTGGCAACAAATTAATTTTCAAGGCAAGTGATAACATGCATGGAGGGGAGTTGTGGGTAAGTGATGGAACACCTAGTGGGACATATATGCTCAAGGATCTGAGGCCAGGCCCTTCTGGTTCTGGTGTTGCTTATTCAATTTCTTTTGATGGTAAAGTATATTTCAGAGCATGGAACAATACTTATGGCTCAGAAATTTGGTATACAGATGGTACTTTGAACGGCACACTGTTGTTCAAAGATGTACGACCAGGTGGGGCAGGAAATAGTATGGGGGAAATGATAGTAGCTGATGATAGATTTTACTTTAAAGCAAGGGGCCAATACGGACTTACACTGTTTGTAAGTGATGGAACAACGAATGGCACACACGAAGTGATGATGCCCGATGGGTCAAATGGCACATCATATGGTTCGATTACTATGTTGGCGGCAGCCGGTAGCAATCTATTTTTCTCAGCAGTGGGAGGCACTGTTGCATCTGGAGACCAATACACTGGCCAAGAGCTTTGGTTTACTAATGGTACAGAAAATGGAACCATAAAAATGGACCTTTTGCCAGGAAACAAAACGGATAACACTACTCGTAGTTCCGGCCCGAAAAATGCAATATATCACCCTCATGATGGAAATTTATACTTTTACGCTTGGTCAGATGATGGTTTGACCAATGGAGTTGATAGTAATGGAAATAATATTACTGGTGTCAAATTATGGAAAAGTGATGGCACGCTGAATGGAACCCAAATCATTGCTCCGGGTCTTGTAAAACCGGGGTGGAAAGGAAAACATACTTCAATTATTAGTTCTGGACTTTATGTGTACGCCTCACTGTATACTCCATCTTCAAATGATAGGCACTGGTATAGGACAGACGGCACCGATAATGGCACTACAAAACTATGCCAATCTAATACAACTACATGTGTGACCCATCCTGATAATGCAGAAATGGCGATGATTGATGGCACACTTTACTTTGAAGCAGGAGGTGGTGGCTCCGGCAATGGATATGAATTGCATTCCATAAAAAATTCAACTGGACTTGTTTCTGAAGTAGATTGGAGTGTAAATCCTTCATTGCCCCTCGGGCTTTCAATTAATTCTACTGATGGTAAAATAAGTGGCTCTCCTCTTGCTGTTCAAAATGCTACACAATATACGGTTTGGGCAAACTCAAGCCTCGAATCGGCTTCGGCAACTGTAAATATTGAGGTTGTCGGCGCTCCTGAGTTCAGTTATGAGCCCTCCGTCTACAATTTGATGCGCCTCCATCAAATGCCAGATGTAACGCCCATGAATATAGGAGGATTTGTTGAATCTTGGGAAATAGATCCTGATTTATCAGAAGGTTTGAATTTTGATATTAATGATGGTAAAATTAGTGGTACCCCAATTGTGAATCAACCCACAACAATTTATTCAATTTGGGGTAATAGTTCGGCAGGAAATTATTCATTTGATATCTCAATCACTGTCTCCGAAGAGCCACCAAATATTGTATATCAAGATTCTTCTATAGTGGCTACACAATACGTTAGGATGGACGATGTGAGTCCAATTAGTAACGGGGGTTTAATTGAAACGTGGGAAATATCTCCCCAGTTACCTCTCGGGTTGTTCTTTAATAATGGACTAATTACAGGCACACCAGCAGTAAATCAATCTGAAATTTCGTATACTGTATGGGCAAATAACTCTGAAGGTTCAGATTCAGACGTAATCACTATCGAGATACAAGAGCCCCCTCCTGGGATTGTGATGTCTCAATCGGAATTGATACTTGTTGAAAATACACCGATGGACTCAATTTCACTTATTTATATTGGCGCTCATCCTTTTGACTCTCAGAGAACATGGGAATTAGATGGTGACTTGCCGCCGGGCTTGATGTTTGAAATATCTAATCTTACAATATATGGAACACCAACTCAAATTGTAAATCAAATTAATGTCATGATTTGGGCAAATACTAGCTTAGAGTCTGTCTCGGTTTCAGTTCCAATCAACGTTTTGTTGGATACAGATGGTGATTCAATGCCGGATGATTTTGGAGCACTATCGCCTTTGTTCTTAGTTGAAGATGATGATGATGATAATGATGGTTTATCAGATAATGACGAGCAGTCGTCCAATCCAAGCACAGATTCGTTGTTGGCCGATACTGATGGTGATGGGGTCTGTGACGGGTTAGTCAACGTATCTTATGGAGAAAACAATATTTGTTCAAGTGGTTACGATTATTTCCCAACCGATCCTGCGGCAGATGCAGATACTGACGGAGATGGTTATCCAGATATTATACGAAGTGGATATAACACAACCTTGGTCGAGGATGATGATGATGATGGAGATGGTTTATCTGATGTTAATGAAAGTTTAATGATTTCACAATCGAGTCCTCTATTTGCTGATACCGATGGTGATGGTACTTGTGATGGTTTCATTGATGTAACGATTCGTGAAGAATTCATCTGTAATGCCGGCCCTGATGCGTTTCCAAATGATCCATCGGCCTATATGGATACTGATAATGATGGTAAACCTGACGAAATTTTTGGAGATTCTACAACTAATTTGATAGAAGACTTTGATGATGATGGTGACCAATCAACCGATATGGCTGAAGTAGAAAATGGAACAGATCCGAAGAATTCATCGGAATTCCCTACTGATGACAATGATTCAGACGGATGGACAAATTCACAAGAATTGTTTTGTGGGACTGATAAAGAAGATGGGGGGAGTGTGCCAGTTGATTTTGATTTAGATAAATGGTGTGATGTAGATGACCCTGATGATGATAATGATGGTTGGAATGATGATATTGAATCTGATTGTGGGACAAACCCGAATGATTCGTCGGACGCCCCGAAGGATGATGATCGAGATGGAATTTGTAACGGTTTAGAAGTTGACGGGTCTTTTCCGTGGTGGATAATTCCTCTGTTAATATTTGTACCTCTAATCGTTGTTGGGTTTTTCCGAATGAATCGCCTTTCAAAACAGATGTCTGAAGTAATTGCAACATCGCCACTAATAGATCCAACAGATTCTGTTTGGGATGATGATATTGGTGGGTTGGATTAGAAGTATACCGCACTTAACTAAGGGTCGCTTAATGGGCCCGTAGGGCCCTTCAGGAGATGAAAGGTTGAAGTGTGGTTGATGTGCGATTGCGTGTAATGACGCTCGGCGCTTCGAACCCAGGTGGTATCAGCCGCATCGGAGATTCTTCCGGAGATGAGCGCGCTGCGCTCGAAGGAATGCTTCGCGGTTACCCGGTTGACCAACTTGTGGAAGAAGTTTTGGTGGCTTGGCAAGAGCTCGCTGAAAGGAATGAAGACCTTGTAACTTCCAAGCAAAGGCTCCGTGTTCTTGAACTCGACCTTGCTGAGAGGAAAGATGCTGTTGCTCCAGAGGTTGCTCAACTACAGCAAGCAAGTGCTGAATTAGAAGAGGGTAGTGCTAGAATTATTCATTTGGAAAGGCTCCTGGAAGATACTCGACAAGAGTTGTCTGACAACCGCTCCTCGATTTCATCAGAAGAAAAGGCTGCTCTCGAAACCGAGGCGGGCCAACTTCGAGAATTAACTGTTCAACAAGACGATGTCATTGCTGAAATGGAAGGTCGTATTTCTCAAATGGTGGAGGCTTTAGAGCGGGCTGCTAATGCTGGATTGACAAGTGTTACTGCTGATGAAGTAAGGGCGTTGAAATCTCAAACGGATGCCCTCTCGGCTGATCTTGATGCTGAAAAGGCTGCAAATAATGCTTTAGAAGAAGAAAGGCAGAGACTTCGTGACATTGCTGATCGATTGAGAGGGTTGTTAGATCAACGTGATAGTCGTTTAGCAGAACTTGAAGAACAATTGGAGAGAGTTATGCAAGGTCCTCGTTCTGTTTCAGCAGAACATGATTACTTGGTCGAGCAGATTGAGGAATTAAAGCGCCGCCTTCTTGAGAGAAATCGCGAATACGAATCATTACGACGACGAGAGCGCCGCCTACACAACGATGTATTCGAAAGAGATGAGCGTGTTCAACAGATGTCGCTTACCATTGTTGATTTAGAATCGGCACTTACTGATCGCACAGCAGAGATTCGTGAATTGGAATCACAACGTAATACCGCGGTCACTGAATTAGATGGTGTTCGAAGGTCTGAGCGCACCCGTGAAGTGGTCGGGCGTGTATTTGCTGATTCGCTTTCGCTGGTTCGAACCCATGATGAACGTGAATTGAAAAAGGAAATTTACGCCAACTCTCCTGACGTTTCAAGAACGATTTCTGCGCCGGATTCTGATGATATGCATACTTTAGCAAAGGGTGGTTCTGTTGATTTAGAAACTACTACTGAAGAAATTTCGAAGGGTATGGATGTTGATGAAAGCCGCCCTCCCGCCCCTGGTGGCTCTGGAGACCCTATTGTCTACGATGACGAGGATTGAATTCCTCTAATTACGGCTTCAAGGCGTGATTTTAGTTCGGCGTCCGATGTTGCATCTTCAGTAAGCGTCCCTGTTACTACCCAGTTTGCGCCGGCCGCTGCTGCCTTTGCGGCCTGTTCTTCATTTCTGATTCCCCCTCCGACTATTAGACAAAGTTCAGATACTTGTCTAGCTGCTTGAATAGAATTAGAATCTACTTGTGTTGAAGAACCACTTCCCGCTTCTAAATACAGGGTATTAAAACCATACATTTTAGCTGTTAAAGCATATGAATACACAAGTTCTTCTTGCCCTGAATTCACTAGATCTGCGTCCCCTACTTCTCCAACCCTGCCACCTGGTGAGAATACAAGGTAACCAGTGGGTATGGTTTCGACCCCGTATTGCTTGAGTGCTGGGGCACCACGAAGTTGTTCGCCGATGAGGAATCGCCTTGATTTTGAGTTCATGAGCATCATGAACAAAATCCCATCTGCTGCTGGTGAAAGAGCGTGTGCCCCTCCTGGAAATAATACTACAGGAACTTTCCAAACATCTTCGTCTGCTGTTGGATCTTGGCTTGCTGTAAAGGTTTTGAGTTCAAGAATTTCTTGAATCGCTTTACAGGTTTCATGTACTACGTCGTCTGGGGTATCTGTTGAGCCTCCTACGAATATCATTCTCGAACCAGTTTCAACGGCAATAACGGCTCGCTTTGCAGCAACTTCTGCACTTTGCTTACCCGGATCAATGAGGATGATGTGTTGACATCCATGCCCCCTGTTGTGGACGTGAGAAAGTAGTCCCTCATCGGGCGTCATAGTTCGGCACCCCCGGCTCTGATTGAATGATTTTTCGGGCGATTGCTTTCCCTTGAATGATTGCGTCATCGCCGCTGATTTCTTCGGGTGTGGCGGGGTGTTCTCCTTTCATCACCTCTAACCACCCTTGTTTTGGGCGTGGAAGTTTGTCGTTTCGTGACCAACATTCTACTAAGCCATCGCCTCTTTGAAAACACAATGTGTCTTCGGTTTGTGTGTTGATTGAAAATTCAACGGGTAAATTATCCTCTATTGTAATGCCGCCCGACCAATTAATGAGTGAATTATCTCTTGCTCCTACAGGCCAACCAGGCGCTGGAGATTTTCCTCCAGTGCAATCAATTGCGCCTTCCGGAGCTCTTGTTTTTAGGTTAATTTTTCCCCCCATTTCCAAAACTTCTCTAGCCATTTCTTTTTCCAACCACTCTCGTCTAAATCCCCACCCTAGTGGTCCTGAAGTTGCACAACATATCTCGATATATTTTGGATTTATATTTCGTAATAGTCCTGGTGATCTTACTGGATTGCCTATTTCTTGACGTGCCTCGAATAATGTTACTTCCCTATTTGTTTCAAGTAATTCTAATGCGCATGAAAGGCCAGTTAATCCAGCGCCTGCAATGATTACCATTTTCAGCCCTCCTTAATTGAAAGTGCAAATACGGGACAAGAAGGGATACAATGATTGCAAAGAGTACAGTCGTTTTGAATAACGATTGCAAGTCTATCTACTAATTCCAAAGCATTGGTAGGGCACATTGCAATACAAGCTCCACAGCCATAACATAGATCTTCATCAACAACGAAAATTCCGGTCTTAGACTTCGTCATCAATTCTTGGAGTGGACACAGGGTCATTGCATCTTCGGCCAGATGGCCATTGGAATATTGATTTTTTATTTGATTTAGTTAATGGAATAATGTGGAGTGGAAATCAATTAAAATAAAAATTAAAAAAATTCGTACCCCCAACCCCTACCCCTATATTTCCACTGGAGTTTATTTTAGATGGTTGTGAATAGTAAGAAAAGATGTGATTAGAAAAGAGCGTTAGCAAGACCCTTTGTTGTGTTTCGCGTCTAGTCCTTAACCTTCGCGAGATAATAATTGATCCATTTACTCTAATTTTACTTCCATTGGAAATACAGGGGTGCGACATGTTCATGCATGGTCGGCATAAGGAGATAATATGGTTCTATACTCTCCAGGTCGAACCACTTCATATCCTGAAACACCTCCTAATAATGGAATGAGATATCATTACCTTGGTGGAGGAGATGAAGTTGGAAATGTTGGATGTATGTTTGAAGACCATAAAGGAACTAAAATGTTACTTGATTATGGATTAGCTCCAACAGATCCACCACGTTATCCACACGAAGCCCCTCCTGTAAAAGATGCAGTAATTACACATTCACATATTGATCATTTAGGAATGGCTCCATGGCTTTGTTCAAATCATAGAACAAAATTACATGGTACAAGATTAACTGCAGAAATTTCGAGAATGATGTGGAATGATTGCTACAAAGTTAGCAGAATTGAAGGATATCCATTAGCATGGGATAAGAGAGATATCGATGGCGCTATGGCCTCATGGCAACCACATGACCTCAACACCCCATGGAAAAATAATGACTGGACACTCAAATTACTAGGAGCAGGACATATCCCTGGTGCCGCAATGCTTCATGTTGAAACAGAAACTCACAAACTCCTTTTCAGTGGAGATTTTGATACAAGAGACTCATCTTTAGTAAACGGCGCTAAACCAGAAAAAACCGATGTATTATTTGTTGAGGGAACTTATGGGGGAAGAGAACACCCCAACAAAGAGGAAGAAGTTCAACGATTCATAGAGAGAATTGTAAAAGTAACCGAACGCGGTGGTACAGCATTAATTCCAGCATTTGCTAACGGAAGAACCCAAGATGTTGTAATGACACTTCACAAACACCTTCCAGAGTTAGACGTTCATGTCGATGGAATGGGAAAGCGTGTAGCAAAAATCCAGATGGAGCACCCCGAACTTCTAAGAGATCCCGCCGCATTAAATTCAGCTTGGAGTTGGTGCAAGAAAGTATCATCAAAATCCGATCGCAAGAAGGCCCTAAATGCAGATTGTATCGTATCAACATCAGGAATGATGGATGGCGGCCCATCGATTTGGTATCTTAACCGCCTTCGAGAAGATCCCCGTAACGCAATATTACTAACCGGTTATCAAGCAAAGGGTTCTGGGGGAAGAATGTTACTCGATAAAGGCAAAGTACCCATTTGGGATAAGGAAACTACAATTAATTTAGAAGTTGACCAATTTACATTTTCTACCCACTCTGGACACTCTGAAATTGTTAATTTCGCCTCCCAATGCGAAGCAGAAACCGTTGTTGTATACCACACCGACCCAACAAATGCTCGCCCCCCTCTTGTTGAAGCACTTGAGGCCAACGGGCACGAGGTTCACACTCCAGTAAACGGCATTTCCACCAATCTAAATTAATGAAAACAGCCGAAGCGGTTGAATACCGGAACACTAAGCGGAAACCGATTCTTATGGCGGCAAAGGCACCAGCTCCCGGCAAAAGGCGTAGAAAGAAGAAGTTTCGACTTTCTTTGAAAAGCTCCAAATTAAAGAAAACGGACGCGTATTCAGACGCCCGCGGGTGGTCAACAGATGTCGGCCGTACTGTAGGTGCTCCTGAAGCGCCAAAAGCACCGGAAACAATTCGTCATCAATGCGAAATGTGTGGTTCGATCATGAAGGTCCCAAAGCCAAGAAAAGCTCGTTACACAATTACATGCCCGCACTGTGAGCACGCAAAATCCTTTGAGTGACCCCGGGTATCAATATGGTAAACTTTGGATTTGTAATTGACAACCGGACTTGCATTGGGTGCCATGCATGTACTGTTGCATGTAAATCCGAACACGACGTCCCCATTGGTGTAAATCGCACCCACGTCAAGTACATCGAAAAGGGAGAATACCCTAACTCCACACGAGAATTTAGCGTTCATCGTTGCAACCACTGTGAAGATTCTCCATGCGCCACAATTTGCCCGACTAGCGCATTATATCCACGCGAAGATGGAATTGTAGATTTTGATGACGAAAGATGCATTGGTTGTAAATCATGCATGCAAGCATGCCCATATGATGCATTATACATCGATCCAAACAAAGGCACAGCAGCAAAATGCAACTATTGCGCACACCGAATTGAAAATTCATACGAGCCAGCATGTGTAGTGGTGTGTCCAACAGAATCCATCATCTCTGGCGATTTAGACAACCCAAATTCAACAATATCTCAACGTATTCAAGAAAATGACGTTAGGGTTCGTAAGCCAGAATCTGGGGCAAAACCCAATCTATTCTACGTGCAAGCAAGCGACGAAATGCTAGACCCAGCCGCAACACTCAGGACGGGAAGTGGAATGTGGACTAGCCAGGAAGGGGGAGTGGGACATTTTGCGAAGTATGCAGATAATCGCCTCCATCAAGCAGACACCCCGTCAATGATTGTTCAATTAGCGTTGGAAATGAAGGCAAAAGATGCAAATCCACGCGACCGCGCAATTATTCACGACGTCATGGAGAAATTGGGTTCTGAAACCATTCCAAAAGCTACTAGATCATACGACGCCCCAAGCAAAGGAATTCTATGGGATTGGGAGGTAGCAGGATATCTCGTAACGAAATCAGCTGCAGCGGGCCTCTACATTCTATTGATGGCTAGTATGCTCCTCGGAAAACTTGAATTTGATACAATAGTGGCGATTGGAATAGCACTCAGTATTGCTTTACTAGGGCTTACAGGGGCATTATTGATTCACGATCTCGACAAACCAATGCGATTCATCTATGTGCTACTAAGGCCAAACTGGTCTTCATGGTTAGTGAGAGGAGGATTTACTCTCGGAGCATTTGGTGCATTAATGACTCTCCACCTTGCAATATTTGTTCTTGATTTACCAGTAGAATTACACAAGTGGACAGCAATAGCTGGAATCCCAACAGCATGGTTGACAGGGTCTTACACAGGCTGGCTTTTCAAGCAAGCGAGGGGAAGGGTTGTCTGGGCTAACAAAAGCAACACCTCAATCATATTGACAGGTAGCACTGAAATGCTCTTCTTTGGAGGTCTAGCATTTATTTCACTCTTCATCTTCTTTCAACAATCCCTCAAAGGGACATTCTTCTTACCCGCCATTGCAGTATCATTAATTGGATTTTGGTTTGGCTACCAACACATCTTACACGGCCTGAGGGAGGCCCAAGCAGCACCGCTGCTCTGAGGTGATATTATGGCGAAAACTATCATCGAACACATCGCTCAAACCCTCCGCATAATCCCCAATCTCGATAGAGAAGAGGTAGTCAAAATCCAAGGGCCCCTCCGGAAATTTCCAAGCCCTGATGATTGGCATAACCACATGGAATTAGATGCAAACGCATGGCCAAAGAAAGTTGAGAAAAATTATTCACTAATTCCAACAACTTGCTTCAATTGCGAATCTGCTTGCGGATTACTCGCATATGTAGACAAAGAATCTGGTCAAGTTTCTAAATTCGAAGGCAACCCCCATCACCCGGGGAGCCGCGGCCGTAATTGCGCAAAAGGCCCCGCAACAATCAATCAAATCAAAGACACCGAAAGAATTCTCAAACCCCTACGCCGCAAAGGAGCACGCGGCGCCGGAGAATGGGAAGAAATCACTTGGGACGAAGCCCTTGATGAAATTTCAACCAAAATTCGTGCAAGCCTAAAAACGGGTGCTAAAGACAGAGTGGTATACCATGTGGGGCGCCCAGGTCACGAAGGCTACACCAACCGCGTCCTCAAAGCATGGGGCGTCGATGGTCATAATAGTCACACAAATATCTGTTCAGCAGGTGCTAGAACGGGATATGCAATTTGGCACAAACACGACCGCCCTTCACCAGATCACGCGAACGCCAAAGTGATTCTATTAACCTCATCACACCTCGAAACTGGCCATTATTTCAATCCGCACGCACAGAGAATTCTTGAGGGAATGATGGACGGTGCAAAACTAATTGTCATCGATCCAAGATTGTCTAATACCGCTGCAATGGCAGACCACTGGGTTCCAACCTGGCCGGGCTCTGAGCCAGCGCTATTCCTCGCATGGGCAAAGATGATTCTCGATAAAGGAACATATGATCGCAGCTTCCTTGAAGATTGGGTAAATTGGGAAATGTGGTTAGCCGCAGACCATCCCGGAGAGGCACAAACATTTGAGAGATTTATTGAATTAATGAAAGAAGAATATTCAATCTATACCCCCGAATTTGCTGCAGAGGAATGTCGAATTCCCGTAGAACAAGTAATTGAAGTTGGAAACATAGTTGCAGAAGCAGGTAGCGCACTTTCCTCTCACGTTTGGCGGTCAGCATCAATTGGCAATCTTGGGGGTTGGCAAGTTGCGCGAACGCTCCATTTCCTCAATGTTCTAACTGGAAGCGTTGGTACTGAAGGCGGAACAGCACCGAACTCGTGGTCCAAATTCAAACCCGAATTATTCGACGAGCCACCAGCCCCAGACGGCTGGAATGAACTTCACTACCCTCCTGAATATACACTATCTCATTTTGAAATGAGCCACATTTTACCACATATGGTGAAAGAAGGAAGAGGAACAATGGATGTGTATTTCACCAGGGTCTTCAATCCGGTTTGGACATATCCAGATGGGTTTGCATGGATGGGTATGTTACAGAACGAAGAGGCAATAGGGTGCCACGTGGCAATGACTCCTACGTGGAATGAAACGGCATTCTTTGCAGATTACGTGCTTCCAATGGGACACTCCTCTGAAAGGCACGACATCAATTCCTATGCTACAAGCTCAGGTAAATGGGTGGCGTTCCGGCAACCGGTTTTACGTGAATATGCAAGAAGAGAAGGAAAGGAAGTAGAATTCACCCACGAAGTAAACCCCGGCTCAGTTTGGGAAGAAGATGAGTTTTGGAATGAACTATCCTGGCGCATCGACGATGGAACAATGGGCATCAGAGAACATTTCATGAGCCCATATCGCCCGGGTGAGAAGATTACCATAGACGAGTATTATCAGTATACTTTCGAGAGGGTTCCCGGGCTTACTGAAGCGGCCACTGCAGAAGGTTTGACAGAACTTGAATACATGAGAAAACACGGCGCCTTCCTAATCGAACCATCAACTTACAAGAAACACGAGACAGAAGGATGGCCAACCCCTAGTGGGAAGCAAGAATTCTATTCTGAGACAATGATCGAGTTTGGATACCCCGAACATTCAATCCCTCATTATCGAATTAATAGCCACGTCCATCCAAGCAACCTTGAAGGTGAAGACGAGTATTGCCTATTACCAAATTTCCGCCTACCACAACATATCCATTCACGCAGTGCAAATGCAAAATGGCTGGTTGAAATAGCTCATAAAAATCCAATATGGATTCACCCAAAAGACGCCGCAAAACTCGGCGTTGCTGAAGGGGAGTTGCTTAAAATCCGTACTGAAATTGGATGGTTTGTCGACAAGGTATGGGTGACTGAGAGCATTAAACCAGGGGTAATCGGCTGTAGCCACCACATCGGAAGGTGGAGGAGAAAACAGGATGCTGGCAACCGGTTTATGACAAACGAAATTAAAATTGAAGACCGCGGCGATGGGAAGATGCGCATGCGGACAACTAGTGGAATCGAATCTTTTGATTCAATAGACCCAGATACGAAACGCATCTGGTGGAGAGATGGCGGCGTTCACCAAAATATCACTCACGCAGTGCAACCCGACCCTATTAGCGGCTCACATTGTTGGTTGCAAAAAGTATGGCTATCGCGACCCGGCGATGATGAATTATACGGTGATGTAGAAGTAGATATGGAGAAATCCATGGCACATTACAAGAAGTGGAATGATTGGGCTAAAGAAAAGGAAACACACCCTCGCGGAGAAAGGAGGCCACTTTGGTTTAAACGGCCACTAGCGCCAAAACCCGAACACTTCTTTATTGGGAAAAAGTAGGTGATAAAATGGACCCCACAACAATTTTCGCAGTAGCATTATTGCTATTTGTAGCGTTAATTTTCAGCCCACTCGGTTTAGGAGGGGGAGTACTATATGTGCCAATATTTCTCTATCTTCTTGATTGGGGAATGAAAGAATCAATCACAGGATCTCTATTACTAGTTTTCATGGTGGCTCTTGGAAGTAGCCTTTCCCACAAAAAATCTGGATACACCGACTCTACTATTGCAAACGCAGGACGAATTTCAGCAATCCCGTTCGCAATAGTGGGTACGCTTCTTGCAGGAATTCTTATCGATAAGGTTGGAGAAGTAGGAATCAAAATTCTTGCAGCAGCAATTCTGATCTTCATTATTGAACGCACGATTACAAGGATGCGAAAAGAACAATCTGAAAACAAAACCCCTCCAAATTTTGAACCTCTGAAGAAGAAGTATCAGGTTGGAACAGCTCTTGCAGGCACAGCGTCAGGAATACTTGGAATAGGAGGGGGAGCAATCCTAGTCACTCTGAACAGATCGTTACTAAAAATGGACGCCCACAAAGCCGCAGGAACAAGTTACCAGATAGGCGCAACAATCGTACCAGTTGCATTGCTAAGCCACATTGTCCTTGACGGAGTAGTCCACTCTCTCTTCAATTCAGTCGGAATTGTTTTGACAATCCTAATTCCGCTGCTAGCATTTACATGCGCCTTCTGTGGAGCGAAATATGCAATTCAACACATTTCAAATAAAATCGTTACGATAATTTTCCTTGCTGCAGTGAGCTTGAGCCTATGCAGATATTTCATAGATTTCGCATTGATGTTTTGAGACCAATCTACCGCGACACTCAAGCATGAATGCCCCTTGGTGTTGACGATGACCAATCTCCCCTACTTCGTGTCCCTCGAGGAAGCGTTGGAAATTTGTTGTCAAACAAAGCCCGCTGTAGAATCGGAAATAGTCAATTTGGATGACGCCCACGGCAGAATATTAGCACAAGACCTTGCTTCTTTAGTAAACGATCCACCATTTGATAATTCAGCCATGGATGGCTTTGCAGTACGCTATGAAGACACACGTTCTCCACCCACTGACCTCAAAATTATAGCAACGATTCAAGCATCCGGGCAAGAAGACGACGTCCTCGTTAGCAAAGGGGAAGCGGCCCGAATAATGACGGGCGCGCCAATGCCCGATGGGGCCGATGCTATTCTTCAAGTCGAGCTTTGTGAAACAGATGGAGACAATGTTAGATTACTCCAAGAAGGTATGAAACACTTCATTCGATACAAAGGAGAAAACATGACGAAAGACCAGATTGCACTCAATATAGGCGCACACCTCACTCCTTCAAGAGTGGGCCTTTGTGCTACGATGGGCCATGAAAAAATACCCGTTGTAAAGCGTCTAAAAGTAGCGATCATCTCAACCGGGGATGAATTAAAGCAACCCGGAGAAGAACTGGCGCGCGGTGAAATTTACGAATCAAACTCCTTTGGCATAGCGGGATTGGTGAAGTGGTTAGGCCACGAACCAGTTAGGATGCAGTGTGTAGATGACACATTGGACGCTTTACGAATCAGCCTAAACGAAGCAGCGAATACATGCGACCTGATTCTAACTAGCGGCGGGGTATCGATGGGGGAATGGGACCTAGTCAGAAAAATAATGGAGGAAGAAGGCGATCTCCATTTTTGGCGAATTAAGTTGAGACCAGGCTCCCCTCCACTCTTTGGAACTTGGAATAATTGTCCAATATTTGGATTGCCGGGAAACCCAGTAAGTTCACACGTAGTTTTCAGGATGCTCGTTGCCCCCTGGCTTAGAGATGCAACTTCTGCAGATGGGCCAAAAGAAGCTAGAACAACCGCTCGCCTTGGAACCGATGTAAAATCAACACAAGATTGTCTCACGCTACGCAGAGTCTCTCTTGAAACAACTTCAACAGGCCTTGTTGCGCATCAGAAAGTACACCAAGGCTCCGGAAACCTTGCAAGTATTGCATGGAGTGACGGATTTGTAGTGCTGCAACCCACCTGTACCAAACAAGCGGGAGATGTAGTCGACGTTATCATTTTATGAGGGCTTAGTATGAAATTCGAAGAAGAGATCGATTTACTGGAAGCAGCCCAGAAAATGCTCCCGACCTCTAAGAGAAACACCTTACGGCGAATGCTTACTGAAGGGCGAATAAGAGTTGATGGAAAGATAGTTCACAAGGCCCGGTACATTGTTCCAATCGGCAGCGATGTATCAGTTACAGACCGTTTAATTGCAGCCGAAGATGCACCGCCCCCCCAACCAAAAAAGAAACGAATTCGTATCAAAATTCTATACGAGGACGAACACATCCTAGTAGTGAATAAGCAAGCGGGCCTGCTTTCCGTAGCTACTGATAAAATGGAGCCAGACACCCTCCATTCCCGAAGTCTTGACTACTTACGTGAAGAAAACGAGAAGGCGTGGATTTACATTGTTCATCGTCTCGACAGGGAAACTTCTGGAGTAATGGTGTTTGCAAAACATAAGCGCCACAAAGAATACTTGCAAGAACAATTTGCAGCCCGATCGGTCCATCGCGTCTATCATGCACTAATCCAAGGAACCCCTGAAAAACAATCAGGAACAATCCAAGAATGGCTTCTTGAAGACAAATTCCTCAACGTGAAAGCAGTCAACAAACGCCACCCCCAGGCAAAAGAAGCAATCACTCATTGGAACATTGAAGATAGCGATGAAACAGCATCACTTGTCCAATTAACAATCGAAACGGGAAGGAGACATCAGATCAGAGTAGGCCTTGCAAATCTTGGACACCCAGTAATCGGCGACGAACAGCATGGGGCGGAAGGAAATCCAGTTGGAAGAATCGCCTTACACGCAACCGCTCTAGAATTACTTCATCCTGAAACAGACGACCCTATCAGATTCGAGGCCAAAATACCATTCGGGCCAGAATGAAACGCAGCCCTCAAGAACTCTTGACAGGACCGAGTAAGGTAAGGGGGGGCGAAGATGACTAGAGACGAAGGCTGGATAGAGGTGCGCGGCGCGCGAACCCACAACCTTCAGAACATCGATGTAAAACTCCCACGAGGCAAATTTGTCGTTATTAGTGGCGTT
>Ga0208639_1000542_pt1 | contig 28282 bp, 21 predicted proteins | sample ETNtaG_33_FD_185772 | JGI IMG/M metagenome (GOLD analysis project Ga0208639, IMG submission 185772) | Marine microbial and viral communities from oxygen minimum zone, Eastern Pacific Ocean - ETNP201310SV76 (SPAdes) (version 2) | ecosystem: Environmental > Aquatic > Marine > Oceanic ...
ATACAAAAAAGCCCTCGTCATAAAACGAAGGCTTATTGAGTGAGCGAGAGACGAGGTTCGAACTCGCGACATCCACCTTGGCAAGGTGGTGCTCTACCAGCTGAGCTACTCTCGCAAATCTTAATTATTAATTATATAGTAATTATCCTTGAATAAATTAAAAGTTGTTACTTCTTAATCAAACTTATTTTGGATAGAGTTCAAATAGATTATCCCTTCGATAAAAAACTATAAATCCCATAATTAAATAACCAATATCTCTTATTATAGTCTGCAATCCGATGTTATCCCCACCTTCAGTTGTTACTGAAAAACATCCACATTCTATACTGATTCCTCTAGCTAATGCTTGAGATATTGCGAAAATGAAAACAATATTCATTAGGATAACCATTATAGCAGCCCCATCAACCATAACACCAGTGATGAGCGCAACACCAGCCAATAATTCCAACCATGGCAAGGTCAATGCTAATAAGTTTTCCAATCCAAATGGTAAAACATGATAATTTCCTATCGCTTTAGCAAATTCTGCCGGGTGTGCTATTTTATCTAAACTTGCAAAAATAAATATTCCACCTAACACAATTCTACAAATCAATATTATTGGACCTTTGAAAAATTGATTCATTGCCCAACCTCACTTGGATATGATGCTTCTGACCACTCAACCCATCCACCTTTAAAAACGTATAATTGCATAAAACCAGAATCTTTAAGGTCATATGCTAAGTCTTCACTATCACCACAACCAGGATCACCACAATAGACGACCAGAGGATCATTTTTTGACTGCTTTTCTTCTATATTAAAAACTAGCTCCATAAGAAAACCATTCCTCATCGCACCTTTTATATGTCCAGCTTCGTAATACCCCTCATCTCTAGCATCAACGAATAGAACACCCTTGTCAAAGAAATCTTTAGCTTGATCAAGAGAGATTGCAACCAAAACAGGTTCAGCTGAACTTAAATCAATTGACTCGACAGTTTCTAATTTGGTCGCAATCCAAGGGATAGAATCAGTCCTCACCAAATTTGAAGCAAAACCAATTAGAGTTGATAATACTAAGAAAATAACTACTTGATGGATCGGTCTATTATATTCAATCATTTAATATTTTTTAGTTAAGAATAACTATATAAAGTTACTATAGAAGTTGAATAATGAAAAATTCTGATACTTTAAATTTTATTTTTTGCGGTTGATATAATTTTCTTAGATATTTTAGTCGAAATTCCCAATGCTTGATGAATTTCGTCAGGTTTTAAAGCAGCTATGATTTTCATGTTCTTATATGTTTTTAAAAGTAAGTTGACTCTTTTATCACCCATACCAGGAATATCATGAAAAACTGACTTTGATATAGAATCTTTACGTTTTTGTCTTTGAAAATTTATTGCAAATCGATGTGCTTCATCACGAATACGTCTAAGTAAAATCAAACCAGAGGATTGTTTATGAATAGATTGAGGATCAGAATTTCCAGGGACAAAAACTTCCTCTAATTTCTTTGCAAGACCAATAATAGGTAAATAGTCTAAGCCCAATTCTCTTAATGCTGATACAGCCATAGATAGCTGACCTTTACCGCCATCTATTAAAATAAGATCAGGTAATCCCGTGCCCTCTTTTTTAACTCTTTTATAACGACGATATACGATCTCACGCATCGAAGCAAAGTCATCGATTCCTTTGACTGTTTTTACTTTGAATTTTCTATATTCTGTTTTTTTTGACTTGCCATCTATAAAGCATACCATCGCTGCTACAGTGTTTGTCCCTCCTAAATGTGATATATCAAATGCTTCTATACGTCTTGGAGGTACTTTTAATTGCAGATCCTCTTGAAGTTGACCCACCATCTTTGGTATTAATTCGCGCCGCTTTTTTCTATTTATTAGCCACTCGCCTAACAATAATTTTGCATTCTGGTAAGCTAATCGCAATTCTTTAGCTTTTTCTCCACGTTCAGGTACCTTCAGATTAATTGAGCCATTTCTTTTATTTTTTAACCAATCAATGAGTTGTTCTAGGTTATTTGGTTTAGTCGCTACAGATATTTCCTTTGGTATAAAGTCAGATTCGAGATAAAACCTTGTCAAAATGGTTTCCATCAATTTTGAGTCATCATCTAAATTTCTCAAAGATAATTTCTCTCTACTCGTTATTCGTCCATTTCGAATCCTTACAATAACTGCAATACCAAAATCTTCTTCTTTAGCTAGGGCAACAACGTCACGATCTTCAAAATCAGAAGCAATTTTACGTTGACGGTTATTAAAATTATTAATCGCATCAATCTGATTTCTATACATACCTGCATCTTCATAACGCATTTGATTAGAAGCTTTTAGCATTTGATCATTGATATATGATTCAGTGTCCTTAGTTCGACCTTGAACAAAACCTACAACTTGCCTAATCATTGTATTATAATCTTTTTCAGATACCTTTCCCTCGCATGGCCCTTGGCACTTTTTTATATGATAGTCTAAACAAACACTAACCTTTTTAGCAGAAATTGAATCATCATCTATAAAATAATCACAGCTTCGAACAGGAAATATTTTATGAACTGCTTTTAATGATTGTCGTAGATGGTATACATCTGTATACGGTCCAAAATACTTTGAACCATCCCGAACAATTTCTCGAGTAATAAAAACCCTTGGATAGGGTTCTTTTGTAATTCTTATATAAGGAAATGACTTATCATCTTTAAGATTAACATTGTAATGAGGCTGGTGTTGCTTAATCAAATTTGCTTCAGTAAGTAATGCCTCTACTTCATTCCCTACAACTAACCATTCAATATCATTAATCCGTTTAACCATAGAAATATTCTTGGGTGATTGATATTTACTTTTTTGGAAATATGATCGAACGCGATTACGAAGATGTTTTGCCTTGCCAATATAGATAATATCGCCACTATTATCTTTGAAAAAGTATACACCAGGTTTTGTTGGGACCTGCTTGATCTTTCTTGAATCCAATGTCACTGATATACTAATTCAGTTCGTCAACCTTTTTCCATTTGGTGGGAATACTAAAATCAGATTTTTTAAATGGTTGTTTATTTATTTTTATCTCAAATCCCATTTTAAATCCATCATCATCTATCGGAGACATTTGATATTTAACTACCCTACCTTCAACAGATTCAAATTCATGGCCAGCATTCCTTAACATTGCTTCTGAGAAACTTCTTGGAAATGTTTGCGCATTTCCACCATAAGCGGATGCCAATTTTGATTCAATATCCATAGCATAACGGAATAATGAGGTATCTGCTGTAAACCATTCCTCAATAATAACTCTACCTCTGCTACCCATCATTTCTGTAGTAACTTTCTTTGTTGAAAATTCACCAATTTTTTCATATCCTTTTTCTATAACTCGTCTGACCTCGTTGTTCTCTTCATCCTCATCAACTTGGTCTTCATCGTCTTCATCTTGATCATCGTCTTCATCATTAGAATTGCCTCCACCTCCTCCTCCCATTGGACCACCAAAAGGTATTTCTAAAGTTGGCTTACCATCATTATCAATAATTGTTTGAAAATTTTCTTGAGCATATTCTTCTTCATTAAGATCATACACGGTTCTCATTTTTTTATTACCATCAATAAATTCCCCAAGTTTCTTATTACCACCCATTGCCATCCGTACAAGAAAACTTCCAACTTCAATTTCCATATCTCTCTTGAAAAGATTATCTGATGCATATTTTGTAGTTGTATATTTAATCTCCCCAGCAAAAGGGACATCCATAAGCATTTCCTCCACAATCACCACTTGGGTTTGTGTAAAGGTTATTGATAAGAATAATGATAATATTATAATTCTGTAGCTCATTAGTATTCCTATTTAATCAGTATTTTCTAATAATAAAAGAAAAGATGTAGTACGACCTTACCAGGGAAGTTGTGTCAAATCAACATTACCACCCGACATAATTAAACCAACTTTTTTCCCTTCAAACATTTCTCTATTTTTAATAATAGCTGCTAAAGAAATGGCGCATGAGGGTTCAATGATAATCTTCATTCGCTCCCAAATCATTTGCATAGAGTTAATAATTTCTTCTTCAGACAAAGTAATAATTCCATCAACATTTTCTTGAATAATCGGAAATGTTATTGTTCCAATTTGCGCACGCAAACCATCGCAAATAGTATTAATCGTTTCGTTAGAAACAATTTTCCCAGATTGCAGTGATCGGAAAGCATCATCAGCTTCGGAAGGTTCCGCGCCATAAACTAGTATATCTTTATTTATTCCTTTAGATGACAGAAGTGTACCACTTAACAGTCCGCCTCCACTAACTGGAGAAACGATACATGCAATATCGGGGTAATCTTCTAAAAGTTCTTTAGCGCAGGTACCCTGTCCGGCAATAATTCGTTCATCATTGTAAGGATGCACGACTGTTGATCCTGTTTTATCAATCAATTCTCTCAAAACCTCTTCGCGAGAAGACTGATCTGGCTCACACCAAACTACTTCACCACCATTTCGTTCAACATTGTTGACTTTAATTTTAGGTGTATTATGTGGCATCACTACTTTTGTTTTGCCACCTCTCCTTGACACAGCCATTGATAAAGCTGCGCCGTGATTACCTGAGGATGTGGTTGCAATACCATTATCCATCTCATCCTGAGATAATAATTCAACAGTATTTGTTGCGCCTCTTATCTTAAATGATCCAGCCTTTTGAAAATTATCGCATTTAAAAAAGAGTTCGGCACCCGTTAATTCATTGAGACTCTTGTTAGTTAAAACGGGCGTTCGATGTATAAATTCACGTATGCGATCATGTGCAGATGCAATATCTTTTAGTGTTACCATGGTCAAATCTAAATTCGAACGTAAATAAAATCATATTACTTAAGGAACATTATGAATAAAAAATCAAAACTTCATATGACAACTGAAGAATTTCGAGAAGCAGGTTATAAAACTGTGGACTGGATCGCTGATTACTATGATCATATTGAAGACTATCCAGTTTTCCCAAAAGTAAAACCAGGAGAGATTAGATCTATGCTCCCTGACCACCCTCCACAAAAGGGGAGACAATATGAAGAAATTCTCCAGGATATGAATACCATGATGCCAGGAATCACTCATTGGCAATCCCCAAATTTCCATGCATTCTTCCCTTGTGCAACAAGTGGGCCTGCAATCCTTGGTGATTTGATTTCAACAGGACTAGGAATCAATGGCATGAACTGGATCACCAGCCCTTCAGCTACTGAATTAGAGTCTCATGTTTTAGACTGGCTTGTAGATATGATGGATCTCCCTAAAAAATTTAAATCTACAGAAATAGGGGGCGGCGTTTTACAGGACACAGCGTCAAGTTCAAGCTTGGTCGCTTTAATTGCTGCTAGAGAAAAAACATCCAAAGGTGAAATAAATAATAATGGCTATAATCGTAAATTAACAGTCTATACTTCATCTCAGGCCCACTCATCTATAGAAAAGGCCGTAAAAATAGCAGGAATCGGCAAAAACAACCTAAGGCTCGTTGATGTAGATAATTCTTTTGCAATGGATGTAAACCATCTAAGAAAATTAATCTTACAGGATATAGACAATGGTCTCCAACCATCATTTATATGTGCAACTGTTGGTACAACATCAAGCACTGCAATTGATCCTGTAGAAGAGATTGGTTTGATATGTAAAGAATTTGGGATTTGGCTTCATGTCGATGCAGCAATGGCTGGTCCGGCAGCACTTTGTCCAGAATATAGATTTATCAATAGTGGTGTTGAATATGCTGATAGTTACACGTTTAATCCCCATAAATGGATGCTTACTAATTTTGACTGTAGCGTTTTTTATATTGCTAAACGTGAATTATTAATTGATGCTATGACAATATTGCCTGAATATTTGAAGAATAAAGCTACAGAATCACAAACTGTATTTGATTTTCGAGATTGGGGCATTCCCTTGGGAAGAAGATTCCGCGCTTTAAAGTTGTGGAACGTAATTAACTACTATGGAATTACTGGACTTCAAGAATACATACATGAGCACATGAGAAATACACAAGAATTGAAAAAATGGATAGACAAAGATCCAAATTTTGAAATTATTGCACCAGTTCCTCTAACATTAATTTGTTTCCGTCATAAAAATGGAGATCAATTCAACGAGAGACTACTTAATAAAATGAATGAGAGCGGGAAAATGTATATGACTCATACCAAGTTAAATAATCAGTATGTTATTCGCTTCTCGATAGGTGCTATAACATCGAGCATTGAACATTTAAAAGAAACTTGGGACTATATAGTAGATTGCGCTTCTAAGATAAAAAAATAATTATACTTTTTCAGCTAATTCAACAAGTACACCACCCGTGCTTTTAGGATGAATAAAGACCACTTTATATCCTTCAGCTCCTATCGTAGGTTCATCTGACAAAACATTTATATTATTATCTTTAAGCTCTTTTATTGCTAAGTTTATATCATTTACTTCAAAGCATACATGATGTATTCCAGGTCCATTATTATTTAAGAATTTTGCTATAGTTGTATCGCTACCTAATGATTCAAGTAACTCTACTTTACCTTTCCCCGTATCATATATATCTGTTTTAACGCCTTGGTCAATTACGTTTTCAGTTGATCGATGCGAAAGCTTTAAAACGTGCTTCCAAAAGGGTGCAGTTTTATCTATGCTATCTACTGCAATTCCAAGATGTTCAATGCCAAGAATTTTCATAATAAATTATTATCTGTTGAATTTAATGATATACCTAAACCATTTCCTTGAGGTAAAACCAGTTGTCCATTATTAACAGTTACTCCACAATATGGATCATTATTAATTAATAAATTACCATCAAGGTCTGCATAATCAACTAGTGGTGATAAATGTGCAGCTGCTGTAATCCCTATTGATGACTCAATCATACAGCCAAGCATGATTTTCATATCTCTATCTCGTGCCATCTTTATCATTTTTAGCGCCTCAAATAAACTACCGCATTTCATGAGTTTTATATTAATGCCATCAAATACATTTTCTATACCAGGTATATCGCTTGATTGTAGGCTATTTTCATCAGCTATTAAAGGTAGAGGTGATTTTTTTCTAAGCTCAGCCGTGTCTTTTAAATTAGTTGATTTAAATGGCTGTTCTACAAACTCTACGCCCTGCTCACTAAGCCATTTACACATTTCAATCCCTGTTTCAAGATCCCACCCCTCGTTAGCATCTACTCGAATTACTTTATCAGTCTCTAAGCGAATAGCTTTAATGATCTCTTTATCTTTCTTAATACCCATACCCAATTTCACCTTTAATATCGAATAAGGAGAACCCTCGTTCACCTTTTCAGATATCAAATCCATATCTCCAATCGAGATTGTATAAGATGTATAAGGCGTTTGACTTGGGTCAGCTGTAAAGTATTCATATAAAGGGTGGTTGTTCTGTTGGCACCAAAGGTCTAAGGTTGCCATTGAAAAGGCTACTTCAAGTGACTTGATCCCTCTACATTGATTAACAATATTTTTTGAAAACTTTTTTGGATCATCGATCTGGTTTGGAATTTCTATTCCTTGGTCTAAAATCTGAATAATATCATCTGTAAATTCATCATAACGTCGCGATGGAGCGGCTTCGCCTCTGCCGATCATTCCATTATGCTCTAAATAAATATAGATGATATCATAATAATCATGGCTACTACGTGAAATTCCAAATGGATGTGTGCATTGGATTCGATATTTATTATAAGAAAGATTCATGAATCAATCTGGAGAATTAGCACTACCTTCCCAATCAGGGTCAGCAACACCGATCCATCCGTCGCCATCAGGGTTCTTCATAACCGCATGAACACGACCAAATCGGGCTTTTCCTCTTTTTATTGATACTACATGCCCCTGAGATGAAAAATAACTACTATCTGCCATATTGAAGCCATTTGGGCCAGTAAACTCTAAATCAATACCATCTTCTGTAGGATGAACTCTTGGCATAGCCATTGCAGTTTCTAAAGAATGTCCTTGGTCAATAATTCTGCTAACTACAGCAACAATAGATGAAGGTATCCTAGAACCGCCCGCTGCGCCTAATCCTAAAAAAGGTTTTCCATCTTTCGAGACAATTAGCGGAGATATGTGTGAAGCAGCTCTCTGACCAGCTTTCACTTCGCCCAAATAACCACCAAGGGTTTGCGCATACACAAATCCTAAACCAGGAGTAGCCACTTTAGAGCCCATGGTCGTTCCAACAGTTTGTGTTAAAACAGCTATCATACCATTTTTATCAACAACAGTTAAATGAGTGGTATGCCCCATAGCAACCTTATATGATTCGGGCAATGAATCCCAATCAATCATTGACTGATCATTGTGAATTTCAGATGCACGTTTTTCAGCCCAATCTTTGGATGTTAAACGATCCGCATCTTCTAATGTTTTTTGCTCTTTTCGATCTAAATATGCTGACTCAATCGCATGGTATACCGCTTCTCCCCAATTTTGATTATCTGATAGATCATTTCCATATGATTCTAGGATTTGTAAAGCCTCAATAGTAATTGCACCATATGAGGGCATCCATAATGCCACCAAATCATTCCCGCGGTAAGACCCTTTTACAATATGTGAATCCATGGCTTTATACTCAGCCATGGCTTTCATCGTTAATACACCTCCATTAGCCTGAATATCTGAAACGATCTTTTCAGCAATCCAACCTTTATAAAAAACGCCTTCTCCCTCATCTGAGATAGCCTGTAAAACTTTGGCAAGATCATTTTGAACAAACATTTGTCCTGGACGGAGTGGTGATCCATCCGAATTCAAAAAATGTTTTCGAGATCCATCAAATTCTTTTAATTGCTCATTTACAAATGACTGTCTTATTGCTTCTCCAGCAATCAATACGTGACCTTTTTCTGCTAATTGTATTGCTGGGCTCATTACCTCTTCCCTAGCTAACGAACCATATTCTGACAATGCCTTGGTTAATCCTTTGACAACCCCAGGAATTCCAATACTTGGATATCCATATCGTTTTTTTGGAGCATTTTCATAATCGTAATCATTGGGAGCAGCTGTTGTTGCATCAATACCGTGATATCCTGTTTCAGGAGAATAGATAAGAATCTGAGTACGTCCGCCGATACCGTTCATAGATGGTTCAACAACGGATAATGCGAATGCTGAGGCAACTGCCGCATCAATAGCATTACCACCCTTAGATAACATTTCAACTCCAGCCTTAGTAGCTAATGGATGTGCTGTAGATACAACACCATTGCCGGAACGTACAGTTTTATTAGATGACTCTGGGTAAACACCATTAGACCTTTGAATATTGGATCCACATCCAGCAATCAATAAAATGAAACAAAATACTGTTTTTCTAATCATAATAATTCCTCTATAGTTTCAATAAGCCCCTTACTTCCATATCTAATCAAATCAGTCGTTGCCACTCCGTATTCTTTTTGCACTTTTATAATTTCTTTTTCGGCATCATCATCAGATAATTTGAATGTTAACAAATTGATTCCAATAAATTTAGAATCCCTAAAATTTTTCATGAGGTCAATATGCATATCCATGACATCCTTCATTGATGCCATTGGAAAATCTGTAACATCAAGATCTCGCGCAGGATCATGTGTCATCAACATATAGTCGGGCATAGCACCATGCAATAATCCAAGTGTTACTCCCGCATAGTATTGATTGGTTAACGCACCTTGCCCTTCAACAATTATCAGTTCCGTATCATCAGGTACTTGATCTATGACATGTTCAATTTCACCTGCCATAAAATCAGCTTTTACAGCATCAATAGGAACTCCAGATCCACTCAACAAAATACCAGTTTGTCCTGTACCAATAAACTCGACTTTGCGGCCTTTAGACTTCATTCGCTCAGATACTTCCCAAGCAGTAGTCATTTTTCCTGTATCGCAATCGGTTCCAACTATTAATAGAACAGGTATCTTGCGTTCATGCCAAGAGCCTTTAGGGAAATTTGGTGGTTCAGGAGGCCGTCTTAAATCAGTTAAAGTGGTATTATTCTTTTCAGCTGCCTCAACGAATTCATTATCATCCGTAATAAATTGATGCATTCCGCTAACAATATCACACCCTGCTTCAATTGCGTTTAATACTTCAGTCCTATATTCATCACTAATAAATCCACCTTGAGAGGCGTTCCCTATTACTAATGTATCAGGAGAGAGGTCAGTAGTTGCTTCAAAGTTTTCTAGAACAGGTATGCTCCCTCCATATCCTAACTCATCCTCAGAGGTTATACCGACTTTAGTTTTATCTAATATTGCCACAACTTCATCCGTACGGTAACGAATAAGCATATTGCCTGTTTTATTTTTTATATAATTGAATGCCCCATGGCATAGTATAACGATTTTTTTCTTTGATTTGCTCATTTGCAGTAATTTTCTTCTAGTTGATTAATATTATATTCCTTGGAAGAGATATGCGGAAAAACTATAATATTCTGTTATATAAAATTAAAAGATTGCTAGATATCAAACACATGAAATATTTCATTTTATCAGTACTACTTATTTTAGCTTTTCCAATGGGCTGCGAAGATTCTAAAGAGAAGAAAGATGAAATGCCTGTTGATAGCTCATTTATTTCAATTGGATATGGAAAATTTGAATTTAACAAATATGCACCTCTTTCAAATAAGCCCATAACAGTTTATACTTTTCTTCCAAATAATGATAATATAAATAAACCAATAATCTTTGTTATGCATGGTAGCAGTCGGAGCGTTGTTAATAACTGTGGGTATTGGAGTGAATCTGCGACCCAATACGATTTTCTTGTGGTTTGCCCTGAATTTAATGAATCTCAGTTTCCCGGAAGTAATTATTACCAAAATGGTGGAATGTATATTAATGAACAATTCACAGACTCAACCACGTGGGCATACAATATGATTGAGGAGATTTTCTCTTACATTAAACAAAGCGGAGGTACAACTGCAGATACCTATGGAATATATGGATTTTCAGGTGGAGGACAGTTTGTACATCGATATGCAATTTTTACAAAACCAAAACATGCATCAATTATCATACCCGGGGGAAGCGGTTGGTATACACTTCCCACCTATGATGAAATATTTCCATATGGCTTAAATAACTCGCCATTTATTGAAAAAGACCTAACTAAAAAATTTGCATTACCATTAGTTGTGCTTGTCGGTGAAAATGATACTGACCCTAATGATTCATCATTGAGAAAAACTGAAGAGGCAATGCGTCAAGGGGATCACCGATATGCTAGAGCTAAATACTTCTATAGCATTGCTGAAACCAAAGCAAAATCACTTAACGCTCAATTTAATTGGAGATTAGAAACAGTACCTAATTTTGGTCATAGTGCAAGAAATACAGCGCCAATTGCAGCCGCGATATTTAATAGTATATTATCTAATTAATTTCTAATTCTTCGTTTTAAGTGACGAAAATAATATTCGTCAACTACTGTTGCTAATGCACTAGCATAATTAGACCACGTTTGTTGATTCTGTCTAATTCCAGGCTTAGGAGCCTCAATCTGTATTGCGCTAATGATACCACCGTCTCTTGAACCGTGGCGAGCTGTATTATATCCCCCAGAAAAGAATCTTGAACCATCAGGACCAGGATATTTTTTGCTGGGAACTGAGCCAAAGCCTAAACTATCTAATAAACTACCAAAGCTATGCTGCCCTCTCAATACCTCAATAAATGAGAAATCTGAAGTATCTACTAAAGCTCTGATACTTGTTTTGATTGCATTTGAGTTTGTATTCAAAGTCTCATCATTCTGATCAAGAACGCTTCCAGGCATCAAATAACCTAACCAAGTTCTTAGGTCATAATATCCATCTGGATTTGCGCCATGTCCATGTATATCTAAAAACAATCCGCTACCAAATTCAGACTCGATTTTCTTTTTTGCTGTACCAATATAGTGATGATATTCTTGCCAAGCTCTATGAGCGAATCTATTTTCTTGGGCAGCTTCTGTACTGTCTCGATTCGCATCTAATTTTCTTCTTTTCAATCGACATAAAATGACATAAGGTTTACTTCCAAAACGCGCCTCCATCGTATCCATAATTACCTTAGACATTTGATAGGTATTATCATCTGTGACCATTGTTCCATATGTGCGATCTGGAATCTCATCGGGGATAATCCAACCACCATGAGGAACGGACAAAATAATAGGTATATTACCAGGATGGTATTCTATATACTCTTCGCGACCATAGTATACTGAGTCGAGATAGTATGGAGCATCATGACCAAGCGCAGGAAAGACCTCTTCCTTAACCGTGTCTTTTGGGACTATTTCAACGACTTCTTCAGATTCTTTTGCCTCCTCACAACCAATAATAATGGAAAATATTAGGGCTAAAATCGAAAGTGTCATTTTATTCAAGTATATTTTTTTCATTAGGAAAAAATACTAACGGTTAAAAACACAACAAAGATTGAAAACATATTTAATATCATGCCAGTTTTAAGCATATCCTTTTGGTCAATATATCCCGTCCCATAGACTAATGCATTCGGAGGTGTTGCCACTGGCAACATAAAGGCACAGTTTGCCGCAAGTCCAACACCAAATACCAAAGCATAAGTAACTGCAGCATCAAATTGTCCCGATAGCGCAATCATAACGGGTATTAAAATAGCTGCTGACCCTGTATTTGAAGATAGCTCAGTCAAAAATACCATTAAAGTGATACATGCAATAATGATTGCCCAGTTTGGTGCTCCTGCCATTGAGCCTACTAAAGCAGTTCCTAACCATTCTGAGGTTCCTGTTGCGCCAAGGACTGCAGAAAGACACAAACCACCTCCAAATAAAAGTAAGATGCCCCAACCAATCTTATTTTCTAATTCTTTCCAACTTATTAAACCAAACGCAGGTGCAAGTGCAGTTATCAGTATTGCTATCATACGTGAAAATTCTTTGACACCCAGCAATGGACCAATCTTACTTGATAATATCCAACAAATCACAGTAAAAATAAATAGCGCTATACTTCCTTTTGCCTGAGGTGTCCAATCCATATGAGCCTCATCAAGTTGATTTAATTTCGCCTCATTTTCAGGCTTTATCATTATCCATAAAGAAAGTATTACCAATGGAAACATAATTATTAACGTTGGAAACCCCACTTTAAACCAAGTAAAAAAATCAATATCTAGTGCTGCCACCGCTATACCGTTAGGAGGTGAGCCTACTGCTGTACCATTTCCACCGATATTTGCAGCATATGCCGTTCCTAGTATCAACATGGTCCTCATTCTAGGATATTGCTTATCGATAAGAGCGATAGCAATTGGAATCATCATTGCTGTTGTGGCAGTATTGCTCATCCACATTGATAAAAAACTTGTTACTCCAAAGAATCCTATAATTGATAACCATAATTTACCTTTAGCCATTTTGATAACTCTTTTTGCAAGCCACAAATCAATTCCATGCTTGTTTAATAATGCAGCTAGGGTAAAACCACCCATAAAAAGATAGATGATCGTACTGGCAAATGGTGCCATTGCAGATTTTGGTTCAAAGATTCCTAGGAAGTAAGCAAAAACGGGTACCAATAATGCTGTAACAGGAAGAGGGATGATTTCAGTCATCCATAGGCCAGCACAAAGCAACAATATTAGAAATCCTTTTTGTGTTAGTTCATTCTCTAGCAGTAACTGACTTATTAGGTAACTAAAAAACCCCCATCCAAGTATTATTGCAATTTTCTTTAGTAATGGAAAATTGCTCATTCATTACTTTCTTGGTATTCTTCCCATAAACCAACTAACTGATCATATCGTTTTAAATGTGTTTTAGTTGGTGGATAGAATGAACCTTGGCGAATACCACCACCCTGCAGCTCACTTGCTAACCTCATTGCTCCCGATCGGATAGTATTTACTTTTTTCTGCTCAGCTTTCATACTTTTTAATTTTTCATCATCTTTATTCATCGTTTTTTCAGATTCTTTAACGTTTTCCTTTATTTTTTTATTCTCTGCGTAAACTTTTTCATGAAAAGCATGAAGTTTTAATAAAAACTCTTCACGTTGTCTATAATTACCAGCTTTAATATCTAATTTAGGGTCACCATAAATTCTCACCTTTTGAGAATATGAATCATCACCAGCATAAATAGTTACTAAGTATGTACCTGGAGACACATCAGGTCCTTTCGGATCAAGATTATGTGCTGGTATTGGTAATAATTGAGACCGATCTGGCTTAGTTAACCCCTCGTTCTTTTTTTCATTTTTTTCAAATGATGGTGGAGCATATTTTAAGTTCCATACGATCTGATCTAGCTTTCCCTTATTTACGGCTATATTGTATTCTCGAACAATTTTTTTATTACGACTTATTGAAACTCTTGCCGAATCTGCTTCGTTATTAATAACAAAATTAATAAGTGCCCCATAAGGTGGATTAGGGCCTGCCCATTCTTCTTGACCTCTATAAGAAGTGTCTTTCCAATAATAAAATAAAGTAGCAGGTCGAATCGAAAATAAATGGACATTGTTATCTTTAGATTGATGCCATTCAGCAAATGGAGATGTATCATCTAAAATCCAAAAACTTCTACCATGGGTTCCTAATACTAGATCTTTATCTCGAGGGTGAATCAACATATCATCATATAATGTTGTAGGCAGATTCCCCGACACTTTAGCCCATTTCTCACCACTATTAACAGATACAAAAACACTGTTCTCTGTTCCAACGAATAGGACATCAGAGTTATCTGGATGCTCAATAATTACATTAACTGATCCACTGGGAAGACCTTGATGCAGTTTTTCCCATGTTTGACCATAATCATCCGTTTTGTAAATATAAGGATTCCAATCACCCTCTCGATGCCTATCGAATGTGACATAACAAGTTCCACGTCCTTTTGTTGAGGCTAATACACGACTGACATAGGAAGTTGAAGGTAATCCTTGAATATTATTCCCCACCTCAGCCCAAGACTTTCCAGCATCTTTTGATACCTGAACATTGCCATCATCAGTTCCTACCCAAATAATTCGATTCCATAACGGAGATTCCGAAATAGATATTATTTCACTGTAAGATGAAGTCCCATCATTCCTTGAAATTTTAGTATCAATACCCAACACACCCATTATAGCAAGAGAATCTCTATTAGAATTATTTGTTAAATCCTTCGTCCGAGACCAAGACACGCCAGCATCTTCACTAATAAATAAGCGGTTACCTCCTAAAAAGATTTTTTTTGGGTTATGTTTTGATACTGCAAGAGGTGTAACCCAATCAAAACGATATTTCTCTTTAGGATCATCAGGAATAGGCTTCAATCCTTGCATATTACCTGTCTTTCGGTCCATGCGGATTATATTCCCATTTTGAGATGCATTATATAACACATTTGATGATGGGTCTGGTTGCTGATACATACCATCACCAAAACCCACCTGTTTCCAATCATCGGCAAGTATTCCTAGCCAATGGCGACTAGCACTTGGACCCATCCAAGAGTGATTATCCTGCATACCACCATATACGTTATATGGTGTTTCCATATCAACACCAATCCCATAGAATTGGCCAATGGGGATATTATTCAAACGATTATATGTCTTACCATAGTCCCAACTCTCATGGAGACCTGCGTCACCAGCTAGAAAAAAATGGTTAGAGTTCTTGGGATTAATCCACAATGTATGGTGATCGCTATGTACACCAACATCATATGTAGGTCGAGTAGGCATTTGGTAGAACGTTTTTCCTCGATTTTCAGTTCGATAAAACTCAGTAGCAAGCATATAAACAATATCATCATTTTTAGGGTCAACGAAGATATGACTATAGTACATTGGACGGGGATTCAGTTTATTCATTCTTACCCAACTACTTCCACCATTCCCACTTCTATAAAAACCACTGGAGTCTGCATGTTCAATGGTAGCATAAATTACATTGGAACGAGTTCTAGATGCAGATAGACCAATTCTTCCTTTATTACCAGGAGGCAAACCTTTAGATAATTTTTTCCAAGTATTTCCACCGTTAGTTGTTTTATAGATACCACTACCAGGTCCACCACCATTAAAACCCCATACCTTGCGCATACGTTGGTAAGTTGCTGCGTATAACACATTAGGGTCATTTTTATCCATTTCAATAGTAACAGCGCCAGTATATTCGTCTATATAAAGAATTTTTTTCCAGGATCTACCACCATTAGAGGTTTTATATACCCCTCGCTCTTTTGATTCTTTCCATAGGTTACCAAGAGCAGCTACATAAACAATATTTGAATTCTTTGGATGAACAATAACTTTCCCAATATGGTAGGTTTTTTCTAAGCCAATAGAAGTCCAAGTCTCACCCTGATCCATGGACTTATACATACCATTACCCCAGGTAGTGCTTTGACGATTTTGCTGTTCACCAGTCCCAGCATATATAACATTTGAATTTGATTCAGCGATTGCCATATCACCGAAACTAGATACCACTTCATTATCAAAAACAGGATTCCACATCGTACCTTTACTTGTAGATTTCCATATACCGCCAGACGCAGATGCAATAAAGACTATTTCAGGTTTATCAGGTACAATTTCAACATCATGAATACGGCCACCTGCGACAGCAGGTCCAATATTTCTAAATGTGAGTTTGTTAATCTGATCAGATGTAATTGATTGTGCATTTAATGATAATGCAAATGTATAAATGAATAATGATTTTCTCATAATTAACCTAAGGTTGTTATAGGTGAAAATAAAAAGCCTCCACTAAAAAATGGAGGCTTTTTATTATTTTAAACTGATTTATTAAAAATTAGATCAATTCTTGTTGACTTCAGTTTTATCATACAACGTCTTCTCACCAGGAGCATTAGAATTAGAACTGATCTCATCCTGTGCATAATGAAGACGTTCAACATGCTTTGAAGCAGCCGTCGTATTCAAAGGAAATGGAACACCAAGATCAGATTCACCAGCACCACGTAAACGACGGTGATCATCGAAAGGCATCCAAGATCCAAATCCTGAAACATAACGTTCTTCGATAATTTCGCGAAGCAATGCTTTATCTGCAGATACGTTATCAGCATTCTCCATACCACCGCTCGCAAAGTCTGCGTCAACATAAGCTTCATACTTATAGAGAGAATCAACATCATGAGTTGCATTTAATCTTCCACCACCAGCAAGCCACACTCTATAGGTATTTAAATGACCTAAACCTGCAGCAAAACCTGAAGTTCGAGCTGCAGCTTCTGCTTTAATCAATTGATTTTCAGTATAAGTAGCAATTGGCTGAGGTTCATACTGTGCTGCAATACCTGTGTTACCTGAGCCCGTGGTCTCATCAACATAATAATAGTTATGTCTTGCCAATTCATTCGTCTTGGCATTGCCACGATATTCAGCTTCAGCTGGATTAAGCATTTTAAGGAGATAACTTCCCTCATTGCCAAGATCACCAGTACGTGAACCTTCTAGAATAGTGTAAAAAAGGTTCTTATCACCAGAACTAATGGCTGCATCACCACGTGGGATATAAAGCATATCTCCAGCAGAAGAAGCAATACCATTATTTGCAGCTGCTAAAGCGCCAGAGTAATTTTTCTGTACTAAGGCAAATCGAGCTTTTAAAGTATACGCAGCAGCAATCCATTTATCTTTATCTCCATTGAAATAAATGTCAAATGACTCCTTACGAGTTGTAGCTGACCCAAGGTCCGCAATCCCTTCATCCAGAAGTGTTGATAATGCCGCGAGGACCTCTTTTTGAGTATCAAACTTAGGATCATCTACAGTGCCTATTTCTGAGTAAGGAACGCCACCCATCGTAATTGCTAATGTACCAATCGCATTTGCTTCCAATATTTTAGCTATTCCAACCAATAATTTATCATCTGGAGCTGAAGCAGCAACATGTCTAGTATTGGTAACAACACCGGTATAGGCACGTCTCCACTCGCCATTAGACTCAACTGCAGATAGTGAATACCCATAAATATTTGAGTAAAGAGATGTAAAGCCAATTAACTGTCCTGAGAACATTCCAGATATACGATTTAGATGACTTACCTGCACAATGACATTCGCTAATTGCGCGCCATTGAGAAATAGTCTTGCGTCTACATCTTGCAATGTGATCTCATTTGGATTATCATTGATTGATTTATCAACGTCACACCCACTCATAATCAATGCAACTGCAGTTAATGGTGCGATAATTTTTTTCATTGTATTTAAACCTTTAATTTGTTTTTTCATTTTTATTCCCTCCCCTTAGAAGTTTGCCGTTAATGAGAATAAAAAGGATTTTGTTGATGGATTAGCAAAATAATCCAAGCCAAAACCTGTCTGAATACCACCTACATTCACACCAGGATCAACGCCGACTAGCTCTTTATACCAAGCAAATAGATTGCGAGCTGTTCCTGTAAATGTAAGGCTATTTAATCCCATATTCTGCAATGCTTCACCATTGTAGAGATACGATACTGATAATTCTCTTAAACGAGAAAAAGTCGCATCTTTAATGGAAAAATTGTAGGCTTGATTATCACCGAATCCACCACCAATTCCATGCCGGAACCATGCTTCATCAAGTAGGACTTCACCGCCACCGAAGTCATGAATAAAACCACGAACTGTTGTACCTGAAGTAATAGTGTTACCATCAACATTCTTTAGGTCTTTTGTGAGCGTAACTTCGTTATCAGTATCAGCGGTAGTTCCAAATCTTCTTAATACCCATTGCGTACGTGGACTATAATATCCACCTTGTGAATGCTCGAAGAGCATATTCATCGTAAGATTTCCCCAGCGGCCATTTAATCCAAGAGTACCACGCCAATCAGGATTAGGATCTCCTAATGGGATCTTAGTAGAAGTGATCATTGGAAAACCATTGGCATCTAATTCAAATGGGCCATCCCATTTACCATCTGTTGTTTTTGATCCTGTACCAAAAAGAGTGCCAATCGGATATTTGTTACCATCAAATGTTGGGTCTAAAGCAACTGAATTAACCGATCCAGATCCTAGATAAAGCACTTGAGTGCCTGCTAGGTCGAGAACTAAGTTTTCATTTTTAGCCCAGTTAAATGTGAATTCTAGCGCTTGATCTTGATTGGTCATAACATTCCAAGAACCATCAAGTTCGAAACCTTTGTTTTCCATCTTTGCAGCATTTGCATATTGCGTGTCATAACCCGATGTTGGAGAAAGAGTCGTATTGATCAACATATTATCGATTGTATTACTGTAAGATGTGAATCCAAGTGAAAACTTATCATCTAAGAAACGTAAGTCCATTCCAAATTCAGTCTCAGTTTTAACCTCAGGCTTCAATTCTGGATTACCTTTATCGTCATCAACGCGGTATCCGCCGCCCCACTGTCCTACAGATACAGGATCACTATAAGAGCTATACCCAAATCCACTTTCGGCTAATGTTTCAAAACGATGAGCAGAAGGTCTAACGCCCACTTGCCCATATGCTACGCGAAGCTTAGCAAAACTAACAAATGGAGCAAATCCATTTACCATATCAGTCATCTGATATGCTACATCCATAGCAGGATAATTATACGCGTCGCTTATGGTAGAGTGTGATTCATTCGCTAACGATAAATTCACGAAAATTTGATCTAAAGCATCAAGTGATACCAATCCATAAGCACGGCTAGAACGAATATATAGTCTACCATTATCTACCCATGAAGCCTCAGCAGCTGTATTTACATTAGTGGTGAACTTATTAGTATTAACCAAAAATCCATCAATACCGGATGATACACGGCTATAAGAGCGATCATTCAAATTCCAGCCAGCTGTAACAACCATTGACATATTAGAACCGAGCTCTAGATTTTGACGTGCAATCACATCATAATTTGTTTCTTTGTTTGTTATCCTAGCCATATCAAAAGCACCTGAATTCCTAGCAGAACCAGCTGTTCCAGCAGGATAGAAACCTTCTCTATTATCAACAAATTGATCTAAGCCAGCACGCATAACAACTTCAGTTCCCTCATAAGGAGCTACTGTCATTTCATTTGACATAATAATACGATTAACGCGAGTGGTATTCTTTTGCTCATTTACTGTCCAATTTGGATTATTATATATAGGATTGGAACTTGATCCACCAATATATCTGCGATATGCGCGATGGCGACCTGAATATTCAGTTCCACCACTCCAGTAGCTACCTTTATAATATTTATTGTTAAAGTCAGGCGCAGTTCTTAGTAATCCCAGCATAAGACCGCTAACATTTGATCCTCGCTGAAGGCGGTTAGCAGTACTATATGTATATCCTACTTTTGAAGACATCGTTACCATATCTGATAGCTTGAACTTTGTATTCAACCTGATATTATCACGATCGTAATAGGAATTTCTAACCATTCCATCTTGTCTTAAGCGACTGTAGCTAAATAAATATGTTTTTGATAGGTCTCCGCCTGAAACTTGAAAATCATCTGTCATGGAGGTTCCAGTTCCAAAAACCTGATTAAAATTTTCATCTACATAAGTGTTTGTACTATTTTTTGTTTTGATAGAGTATTGAGTAAAATCACCAAGAGAGGGATCTGCAACAAAATAGGCTTTAGCTTTATCGTATTCATCTTCACCTCCAGAGCGTTCAGCTATCTTATCTCCCCATGATTCAGCTTGCGTTCCCCATGACCCATTACGGCCTTGACCATAAGTGGTTTGCATAGGGAGTCTCTCATGAATCTCATCATAAGATTGTGTGCGCTTGTAGCTCATTTTCATCCTACCAGCTGATCCGTCTTTTGTCTGAATAACGATCACACCATTAGCAGCTTTTGAACCCCAAAGGGCTGCAGCGGAAGCACCTTTTAATACCTCAACTGATTTAATATCGTTGGAATTAAGGTCATTAATCCGAGATTGCTGTGAAACTCCACCAAAACGAGATGAATTTCCATAAATTTGAGAATTATTAATGGGCATGCCATCAACAACAACAAGAGGCTGACTTGCGCCAGAAATCGTATTGGAACCTCGAATTTTAATCGAAGAACCTGACCCTGGGTCACCACTTACTGAGCTGACAATCACATTTGATGCCTTTGATGCTAAAGTATTTGCGATCAAAGTTTCACCAGAACGAGTCATATCGGCGGGTGATACTGAAACACTTGTCGAACCTTGTTTGTCGCGATTTGTTTCAAACCCTAAAGCAGTTACACTAACGGCTTTTAAACCGATTGCGTCAACTGCCAATGAAAAGTTTTGAGTTACACTTCCAGTTAATGGAACATCTACATCAACACTTTGGCTTTTATAGCCAATGTAGGTTGCAGTAAGTGAGACACTCTGCCCACCAACCGTTCCGCCTGGAACATTAATTTCATAAGCACCATCAGATCCAGCCGCAGCTCCAACTGATGTACCATCTACAACAACATTAGCACCAGCTAGTGGGCTACCGTCAGTATCGGTAACAGTACCTTGAATTGAAGATTGAGCTAAGAGAAAACCAAAACTCAAACTTGTTAATAAAATTGACTTGGTAATACGAGACATATTTATCTCTCCTTTAGTTTAAAATTGATATATATAATCAAATTCTATTGAAATTTACTGCAACATTTTATCATTTCAAACACTGCAACAATACTTCAATTTAGTCCTGTCTTATTATCTTTATCCTCAATAAAGCGTAGATAATTGCAATAATGGGGTTGACTAAATTGAAAAAACAAAATGGCAAATAGCTAAAAGTTGCAATGCCCAATGAAGCGGACATATATGCACCGCAAGTATTCCATGGGATCAAGGGCGATGTGATTGTTCCAGAATCTTCGAGTGCTCTTGATAAGTTCCTCGCTGCTAACTTTCTCCTTTTAAATTCTGCGCGATACATTCTTCCGGGCAACACAATAGAAATATATTGATCTGCTGCAATAATGTTAATCCCAATGCATGTAGCGATCGTTGTAACAATTAAGGATCCGGTTGAATTTGCAAATGTGAGAACTTTTTCTACAATTTTATTAAGTAGTTGTGCGGTTTCTAATACGGCACCAAAGGTTAAGGCGCAAACAACGAGCCAAATCGTATTCAACATACTTGCCATCCCACCACGAGTAAGCAAATCATCTACCATCGGAACGCCACTTTCAAGAACAAAGCCAGAGTGCAATGCTGTCCATACACCGGATAGCAAAGTAAGAGAGTTTGGAAGCTCTGGTTGATTAACAAAATTAGAAACGACCTCAGGTTGCAATATGATTGAAAATAATCCTGCTAATAAAGCACCAATTAAGATCGTAGGAAAAGCTGGCATTTTTTTATAGGCTAAAACAAAAATCACTACTATTGGAACAAACGAAACTACACTAATATTAAAAGTATTTTGAAGCGTCGACTGGATCAGAATTAAACCATCTGCATTTCCTTCAGCGTTACTATTTAATCCCATTATTAAGAATATAATCAAGGCAATTACTAAACTAGGTACTGTTGTCCATACCATATGTCGGATATGTGAGAATAAATCCGTACCAGCTATCGCTGGAGCCAAGTTTGTTGTATCTGACAATGGGGACATTTTATCACCAAAGTATGCACCAGAAATTATTGCTCCAGCAGTTACTGATGGAGAAAGACCCAAGCCAGTCGCAATCCCCATAAGTGCAACACCTAATGTTCCTGCAACAGTCCATGAACTACCAATGCTAAGTGAGGCTATGGCACAGATAACGCAAGCTGTAAAATAAAATATAGAAGGTGAAAGAATATTTAACCCATAATAAATCATAGCGGGTACAGTTCCAGACATTATTAAAGTACCAATCAATGCTCCTACCGCCAATAAAATCAGAATAGCTCTCATCCCCATCCCAATTCCTTTAACTATTCCAGTCTCAACCTCTTTCCATGTATATCCATTTTTTATAGCAATAATTGAGGCAATGCCTGCACTCAAAATTAATGCAATTTGGTTAGCTCCATAGGATGAGTCATCACCATAGAGATATACCGAAAAAGATAGCATTATAATTAATACAACAATGGGTGCAATTGCATCTATCATGGTAGGGTTTTTATGATGATCAGACATTATTATTCTCTAAATCTAGGGTCTCGTTTTTCTACAAAAGCGGATAATCCTTCATTTGATTCTTTTTTCCCAAATAATTGACTAAATCTATGCGCTTCTTCTTCAAGTCCATCTTGAGTTGATTTTCCATCTCCCTGCCTTATACATGCTAAAGATTCCGCTATGGCATCAGGTCCATTTTTTAAAATCTGATTTGCTATTTCTTCGCATTTAGTTACTAGCTGATCTTGAGGAACAACGTGATTTACCAAACCAATTTCCTTAGCTTCAGATGATTTTACCATCCTTCCAGTTGTTATAATTTCATTAGCTAGGCCTAAACCAACTATTTTGGGAAGGCGCTGAGTGCCTCCCCAACCCGGAAGTATACCCAATAATACCTCAGGTTGACCAAACATAGCATTATCGCTACAAACGCGAATATGGCATGCTAAACTAATTTCGCACCCACCGCCCAAAGCATATCCATTAACAGCTGCTATAATCGGCTTGGATGAATTCTCAATAGTTAAAGTTAAACTCTGCCCTGCTTTAGCAAACACTAGTGCTTCATCAGGACCTATTTTTTGCATTTTTTTAATATCTGCACCGGCTACAAATGCTTTGTCACCCGAGCCTGAAATTATCATTACTCCAACTGATTCGTCATCTATACATGATTGAATAGCAGATTCTAATTCATTAAGGACCACTTCATTCATTGCATTCATAGCTTCAGGTCTATCAATGGTTAGCCTTGCAATATTGTTTTTAATATCTTTAATTATAAATGACACAATTTTATTTCCAAAAAGTTCGCGTAAAGATTACCATTAAAGTAAAAATTTCGAGCCTACCTAGAAGCATACATACCGAAAGCATCCATTTCCCGGCTGGATGAAGCAGGGCATAACTATCTGTAGGACCAAAATCACCAAATCCTGGGCCAATATTTCCTATCGCAGAGGCTGCAGCACCAATTGCGGTCTCTAAATCAAGGTTTAATGCCGTTAATGTTAAAGTTGTAAATGCAAAAATTGAAATATAGATAAGGAAAAAGCCCAAAGTATTTCTAATTACATCTTCACTAATGAATCTATCCCCGATTCGTATCGGTAAAATCGCCCGCGAATGAAGCATATGACGAGTCTCTGTTGCGGCATATTTTATTAATAATATAAATCTTGCAACTTTCATTCCTCCACCGGTGGATCCGCCCATCCCACCAATAAACATAAGTACAATAATTAGGAATTGACATAAATAAGGCCAAATTTCATAATTCGCAGATGCATATCCAGTAGTAGTTAGTATAGAAACGGTTTGGAATAAAGATTTCAAAAAATTATCATGTGTCCAATATGAATTGGAGTAAGAAATATTAACGTAAACTATAGCAGTTATACCTAGAGCGATACTTAGATATGCTAAAAATTCAGAATCTCTTATATAGGCTTTTACATTACCAGTGAGCGCACGGAAATGTAAAGTAAAATTCACTCCAGCGATGAACATAAATAATATAATAATGTAATGGATTGCTGGATTGCTATAGGCCGCAATACTCGCATTTTGAGTACTAAACCCTCCTGTAGGCATCGTAGTTAATGCATGGCAAATTGAATCAAACCACGGCATGCCAGCCAATCCGAGTAGTAGAGCTTGAATTATAGTTAACCCAATATAAACCATCCATAAAATTTTTGCTGTTTCTTTAACGCGAGGTCGTATTTTATCTGCGACAGGTCCAGGCACTTCGGCTTTAAATAATTGAACACCACCAACACCTAATAAAGGCAAAATAGCAATGGTAAAAACAATAATTCCCATACCACCAATCCACTGGATAAATGATCTCCAGAATAAAATACCATGCGGTAAACTTTCGATTCCATTTTCAAGATTTGGTAATGTAGTCGGGTTCCCAATAATTGATGATCCAGTTGTTGTCACACCTGACATCGACTCAAACCATGCATCGGTAAAATTTGGAATTGACCCGCTTAAATAAAATGGTAAAGATCCAGCTAAGGCAATTAGAATCCAAGCAAGTGAAACAATTGCAAACCCATCCTTGCTTTTTAATGAACGATTTTTTTTAGTTAAAAACCAAAATGGCAAACCAATAATAATACATATCATCATTGATTGAAAATGACCTGTCAAATCTGGTTCATCATATCCCCAAGCAATTGCCATGGGTAGTAGCATTGATAAACCAGTAATAACTAACAATGCAGAAAGAATATTAAGAATTGTTTTGGGGTTCAATCAGGCCTCAAAAAGCTGTCTCAATTTTGGAACAGCCTTAGATTTTGCAAATACCAAAGCAGTATCTTCTTCGGTTAACTGAGTTGCTCCCCTTGCTATTGATAGATTGCCATGATGGTTAATCACGCCGACTATACTATCTTCAGGAAATTTTATATCTTCAAGAGGTGCTTTTGTCACTTTACTACCTGGCTCAGGGCTGAATTCTACAACATCAATATCAATTTCATCAAAGGTAGTTACAGATTTTTCAGTTTGGTCACTACTGATTAGTCTTAATATAGAATTGACGGTTGACATGTTTTTACTTAATACAGATCCAAATCCAATCTCATGAACTATAGGCATATACTCTGTTGTACTCACATGAATTACAACCTGTTTAACTCCTAAATGCCGAGCTAACATACCTGACAATAGATTAGTCTGCTCGTCTTCAGTCACAGCAATAAAGCTATCCGCATCACCAATATTTTCAGCCTTTAACAATTCAACATCTGTTCCATCACCATGTAAAATCATAGTTTGTTTTAGATTTGAAGCTAGCCACTCAGCTTTTTCCCTGCTGCTATCAATCATACGAACATTAATTTCATTTTCTAGTTTTTCTGCTATGCTTCTGCCAATTTTGCTCCCACCAAGTATAATTATTGATTTAGTAGGTGTAGTTTCCTTACCAAGCAAAGACATTAAAGATTCAAGGCGTTCTGTTTTAACAATAAAATATGCTGTGTCTGACTGTTTAAATTCAAAATCAGCCCATGGAACATGTGATTCACTTTCTCTTAGAACATTAATAATTCCAAATTTAAAATCACGTTCTTCTTCACATACTTCACGAACAGTTTTCCCAACGATTGGACAGTCTTCATCTAGTCTAACTCCAATCATTTGCATCCTTCCACCTTCAAATTCTGTTGACTGAGTAGCATAAGAATGGCGAACAAGTTGAACAATTTCACGGCAAGCTTCTTTTTCAGGATGTATAGCTAGATCAACGCCAAACTTTTCAGGTTTAATAATGGATTCTCTTGCTGTGTACTGCTGATTTCGAAGGCGAGCAATAATTTTTTTTGCACCTAGTTCATGAGCTTGTTGCGAAGCAATCAAATTGACCTCATCAACTCGAGTAACGCAAAGAACATAGTCTGCATCCTGTACATTGGCTGCAGATAAATTTCGAGGACTAGCACCATTACCTTCTACCACGATTACATCAAGATTCTCACTAGCCCTTTTACATTTTGTTGCACTTACATCCATGACTGTAATGTCATGATCTTCTTGGCTTAGTGATTTTGCTACATGATAGCCGACTTCCCCTACACCAATTATAACGATTCGCATAATGAATCCCTTCGAGTCAAAGCATACATTTTAATTAATTTTATCAAATGATTCCCATTCTTTTATTTATTCATTATCTCTAAATATTTTCGCCCCTAAAGACTGAAACTTTTCTTCAATTCGTTCATATCCTCGGTCAATATGATACACGCGACTAATATCTGTCCTTCCTTCAGCTATAAGGCCAGCAATCACCAATGAGGCACTAGCTCTAATATCTGTAGACATAACTTGAGCTCCTTTTAATCCCTTAACACCTCTCACAAAAGCAGAATTATTTTCTGAAGTGACATCAGCTCCTAATCGGTTAAGCTCTGGTACATGTGCAAAACGATCATGATATATAGTATCAGTTATTACGCTAGTGCCATTAGAAATTGACATTAAAGCAATCCATTGAGCTTGGAGATCTGTTGGAAATCCTGGATATACGTCTGTACTCATATCAACCGGTTTAATTACGTCACATTGATCAATCGTAATTGAATCTTCTGTAGTTGATAAATGGCAACCTGCTTGAGACAGTTTATCCAAAACTATTGACAGATGATTTGGGTCTACTTTTGTTAGTGTAATTTTTCCTAGTGTGGCACCTGCAAAAAGAAAAGTTCCTGCCTCAATCATATCAGGAATGATTGATATGTCAAAGGGATTTAACTTATCAACACCAGTAATTATTAATTGATTTGTTCCTATTCCTTCAATATCTGCACCCATTTGATTCAATGTTTCACATAATTGCACAATATGTGGTTCTGCAGCTGCATTGCTTATTTTAGTAATTCCATCAGCAAGTACTGAAGCCATAGTAATATTAGCAGTAGCACCAACGGAGGCAACTTCAAAATGGATGTTAGCACCAACGAGCTTGTCACAGCGGGCAATGATATATCCGTCTTTAAGAATAACTTCAGCACCAAGTTTTTCAAAACCTTTTAAATGATAATCTACGGGCCTTGGGCCCCAGGCACACCCACCAGGAAGTGAAACTCGAGCTTCACCAAAACGAGCTAATAATGGACCCATAACATAAAAAGAGGCACGCATTGTTTTCACTAAATCGTAAGGTGCCTCGAGTGAAGTAATATTGGAAGCATCAATAGTTAAAGAATGGTTATCAAAATCGGAAGTAGCTCCAAGTAAATTTAGTAATTTAAGAAATGTTCGCGTATCACGTAGGTCAGGGACTCTTTGTAATTTAGATTTTCCATCAACTAACAATGCTAAGGCCATAATAGGTAAAACAGAATTTTTGGCACCACTAATCTCAATAGATCCACTTAAGGGATTCCCCCCATCAATTACTAATTTATCCAAGAGCTTCCGTTCTAAATTGTTTTGCTGAGGAAATACTTTCAGAAGAAACAATACCACCACTAAACAACTCTGCAATAGCTTGAACTTTTTCTTTTTCAGATAAATAACGTGCTAAAACTTCAGTTTGGTCGTTAGAAATATTTTTTGATACATATAAATGGTGATCAGCTTTGGAAGCTATTTGAGGCAAATGTGTAATACAAA
>Ga0208639_1000552_pt1 | contig 28170 bp, 23 predicted proteins | sample ETNtaG_33_FD_185772 | JGI IMG/M metagenome (GOLD analysis project Ga0208639, IMG submission 185772) | Marine microbial and viral communities from oxygen minimum zone, Eastern Pacific Ocean - ETNP201310SV76 (SPAdes) (version 2) | ecosystem: Environmental > Aquatic > Marine > Oceanic ...
TCGCATATCCTGATGTGAACGCTCGCGCGAATAGGCCCAGTTGCCAAACTCGCTTTTCATTTCGCAACGGCGTACGAGCTGCATCGACTCTTCAACAACATCGTAGCTATCCACTTCGTCGCGCACGATGCCGTATTCTGTTTCCAGTCCTAGCAAGGGAACGGTTGCACTCATATTATTGACCGGTTAACGGTTTCGGCGGCGGCCTGGTCAGATTCGTTGGGGCGACGCACACGCACCACCTGATGCGGATCGAGATCGAGCAATTGAAGCCAGTCTTCCAGGTTCGATTCAACTGGAAGCAGATTGCCGTCCTTGAATTCAGTTTCCAGACATTGTGTTAAATCTTTCGACAAGACTTTCAATTCTTCGCCATCGACGGCTCTTTCGATTGCTTTTTCTTTGACTCGTTTAATGATTCCCTCAATGATCGCGCCGGAAATAAAATCTCTCCAGTACAACTTTTTGAAAGTACCGGAACGCAAAGTCAGAACCAGCACCTCTTGTCGAGGACTTTTTCTAAAGAGCATGTCGAGGAACGGTTGAGTCATCAGATCGAGGTCATCATGTTCTCGCGGCAGACTGGGCTTCAGATAAACTTTGAGAATCGCGTTGCAATCTTCGCGGTTGGGACGTCCCACTTTTATTTTTCTGTCAATTCGACCCGGTCGCAGGATGGCAGGGTCTATCAGGTCGGGTCGGTTGGTGGCCAGAATGACAACGGCATCGCGAAGGGATTGAATACCATCCATTTCTGCGCAAAACATAGGGACCAGGGTGTTGCTGATATTATTTCCACGCATGGCCTGGCGGGTTCCAAGGATCGATTCAGCTTCGTCAATGAAGATGAAAGGGACCTGGCCTTTTTTCTTGTAGTCACGCGCCTTTTTGAAAATTTCCCTCACCTTGCGTTCCGATTCACCCAGCCACATATTCAGGATTTCGGGGCCTTTGACATGGATGAATCGGCCTTCGAGTTCCTGATTGGATTCCTTTTGCTTGAGTTGCTGGATGATGTCCGAAAGGATAGCCCTACCAATGAGCGTCTTCCCGCAACCGGGTGGGCCGTAGAATAGAAAACCTTTCGGCAGTTGGTATTCCATGGTGTTGAGAATTTCTTTGTGCAGGATAGGGTATTCGATGACTTTGCGTACTTCTTCGATAACCTTTGTTTGTCCGCCCACATTTGACCAGTCGACCTGTTCCAGATCGTCTTCGACGACAACGCCGGATTTTCTCTTTGGCAGGCGCGCCAGAATAACTCTTTGGTTGGGATCCAGAATAATTTCATCGCCCACATTCAGTGACTCCGCTTCCATTTCGGGGTGGCACAGAGCCAGAGTTTCGCTGTTGCCCGTCTGTCCGGTGACCAACCACTGTCCATCGGCCAAACGTGTGGTGATGCGGGCAACAGGACCCTGACTCGGTCTGGGCAATCGGGCGATAGCGACGAATCCTTCATTGAGCGCGACCTGATCCCCGGCCTGAAGAGCCCCCTTTCCCAGAATTTCCGGCGTGACGGCGGCCTGATATTCGGTACCTCCGACCACTAGCCGATATAGGTCCCCCTCACCCTGTCCCAACACAGTTCCGACACGGTGGGCGGGGGACTTGAGCTTGCTCACGGTTTCCTCAAGAGTTTTGATTTTTAAGGCATATTGCTGAGAAGACTGTTGAGCCTGGAACAAGGCATCCCTCAAATCGAATATCTTCTCCTGGAGATTGGGCTTGTCTGCCGTTTCCTCCAGGATCTGGTCTATCAGCTCTATGATATGGGAATGGTCGCCCATGAATAAATCCTTATAAATTAGTGTTTATCTCTAATTGTAAGGCCAAAAAAAATTCCACGTCAAGTGAATTTGTCCCGCCAGATTCAGGTGCCTGCTTTTTGCAGAACAAAAAAAAGGGATATATTTTGACCGTTTCATCCTTAGGGGTTTTTCTGGTACAATTCCGGCACAGGGATCACGGGTTGTTACCGCTTTTCGGGGTGTGCCAAAACTTAGCTTAGCCCTTGTTACAAAAGCGTTTTTGTGCAACACGCCTCGGTCGGTGACGGCAGGCGGGCTGGTATATTTTGAAGGTTTTCTTATGAACGGCAGCAGACATCGTGCGGATATTGATAAGTGTATCTTAAGTTTCAGCCATGATCGACATCCCTCGCGTAAAAAAGCGGACGCCACAGCGATAGCAAAAGCTGAACGTGAGATTGCATCCGGCAAGAAGGGCATCAGCCATCTTATCTTGCGTGCGGTGGATGACCCGATAGACCGCCTTAAGTTTCTCTTCCTTATCAACGGTATTCCTGTGATGTGTTATGCCCTGGGAAACCTGCTGACTTCCAGTCTCAAGAAAATTGTCATTGTCGGTTCAGAAGAAGTTGAGCGGGTTGCCAACGCTTTTCTGGAGACCGTGGGCACACAGGGGAAGGACATCTCATTTGTTCAGGAAGACCCGGATAAACTGAACCTGTTTAACACCATGCAACTGGGGCGAAGTCGGCTGGACCTGGAGCCAGATGAATTGGTTTTGTTTCAACCCGGCGATCTGCCTTTCATGTTTGATATTGAAAAAATCCTGCAAGATGATGATGACATCCGGAACCACAATCTGATCCTCTGGCTCAACTCCAGGCAGATGATGTTTCCCAATTATAAAGAAGACCCGGAAAGCGAATTTGTCCAGCGCAATTATCATTATCGCGCTCTGTGCGAAGAAACAAACGAATTGCATGAGGTCAAGGAACCCAATGTATACCCTATCAACCTTTCTGCGGTGGATCCGGGTATCATCGACCATCTGCATTCAACAAGGAAAGACGGGAATATAGTTAAAGCGGGGATCAGGCAAATCATGTCCATGCCGTCAAGAGTTTTTAAGTTACTGCCTGTGATGGCATACCACGCACTGCATTTCAGATCCGATCTAAAGCAATTCCGTAAACAGGACAAGTACCAGTTTGGAATGCACAGAGATAATTTTCATCGTGCGGTTTCGATATTGCTGGATACCGAGTTCACTACAAAATTCCACAACGATCCGGCATTTGTTTCTGATGTGGATGCCCTTGAGGATTGGGAAGATTTTGAAGCGCTCACTCATTACGCCGAGATTCAATATGGAGAAGAGGGCCTGACGCGCATTCATCCTTTTGGTGAAGAGTTGCTCAGTTTTCGTGAAAAGGCGATGCCCGGACTTAAAGCAAGCATAGGAATGTATGAAGATTTCCCAGCCTACATCAACTCGATTTACCAATCGCTCAAAATGGAATATATGCCTTTCCCCGATGGAAACCAGTATGTCCCATCCGCACACAATTCCGAAAAAGGAAAGCATGCGCTTTCCTGGTATTCCAAAAAGTGCGATGCTCTTGCAGTAGAAAGCGGGCTGTCACTCGAAAAAATTCATGGCAATCAATGAAACCCAAAAGTTAAATCGTCTGGCCCACTTTTCCCAGAAAGAATTCTGGAATCAGGGTAGTCTGCTCAAGCAAACCAGATTAGACAACTTTATACTCATTGCTTTTTTGATCCACGCTTTGGTGATTGTTTTTCAATTACTCGCTCCTGCAATATCGAAAGGTCCGCTGGCGCCTCCGCCCATCAAGATAAAATATGTTGAAACTAAAAAACCTGATTCGTTTGAAAAAAAAGGAACCATCGTTGATGCTCCGAAACCAAAAAAGGTGGAGAAAAAAAGAAAGAAACCATCGAAACTACTCGCCAGCGCGGATAGCAGGACACATGCAAATAAAAAGCCATCGGTACAAAAAAAATATCGCCGGAAAAAAACGGTAGCTCCGCAAGCCAGTGGCAAACCGCAGATGACTCAGCTCGCTAAAGCACCGGCAGAATCCAAAAAATTGGCCGACCAGTCGAAGCAGAAAGCAGTCAGGAAATATAAGCCTCTGCCACTTTCAGACAGAGGGACTCTTGCCCCGGAAGTCGCTGAAAAAAAAGATCAGCAGACGGCTTCACAAAAATTGGGTTCGCGAGGGGTTCTATCCATGCTTGATGGATTCGATGCTGAAAAATACGCCATGCAGGATACTCAAACTCCGGATGAAGACGATTTTGATGACGATGAGCCTATTTCGCTAGACACGACAGAGGCCAAATATGTTTCCTACTTCAATCGTATTAAACATCAAATCCAGCGCGTCTGGACCTATCCCGCTCAAGCGGCTCAAAAGGGAGTGAGCGGGCAGGTATCGCTGAGGTTTCAAATTTCGAGAGAGGGGAACCTTCTCGGTGTCCAGGTGGTCGATAATTCGGGTGTCGAGATTCTTGATATGGCCGCTATCAAGGCAGTGAAAGAGGCGGCTCCCTATTATCCGTTTCCGATAACTATCACCAAAAATAAACTTACCATACTTGCGACATTCGTCTACAGCCCCAGCTACAATCAACTGAGCAAACAATAGCAATAAGGCTTAATAATGACCGTCCCTAAAACAGCCGTCCTAAGAGTCGTTCCTTCAAAAGAAGGAACACGGTTTTTGTTCAGACACAATATTGCCGGACTTTATGTGTTTAAACGACTGATCTTTTCCTTGCAAAGGGCGAGTATTGAAAATTTTATTATCATTGCTCAGGATATTCCAGCTTCTGATAAAAACTGGGTGGAGCCAGATATTAAAAATGACGCCCGGTTTAACAGCAAATTTCAATGGAACGCTCTGAGCAAGGAGCCTGTAGAGGAAAAATTTAATTTAATTGAATTGCCTTCAGAAATAGATGATGTTTTGCTTGTTGAAAGTAATTTGGTGACAACCGCCGGACTGATTAAAGATTTCATCGCTTCAACTCAGGGGCTTAATAAAGGCGATATTGCGGGTTTACCTGTTGAGTCTGGTTATTCAGATGGTATTTACCTGCTTCCTCCTTCCAGCATAGGCTATTATTTGCGTTCTGGGACTTTCGAAAAACCAGTGACCCGGATCACACAACCCGGCCCATGGTTTTATCGGCAAAAAGTGGAGGACTCGCAATCTGCCCGGACTGTTGAAAAAGCGTTGCTCAATGAGCACAAGTTGCACTACAGGCAGATTATGGACATTTGGGTCAACTCCTTTTTTTCCATCAAGATATCCTCTTTTCTGGTTCGAACTCCCTTCACCCCAAATCAGATAACATTATTTGGACTGGTGATTGGTTTGGCGGCTGGGATTTTGTTCGCGCAGGGAAACTATTGGAGCGGTTTAATGGGTGGCCTGCTACTGGCAGCAACGGCGGTTTGGGATTGTTGTGACGGCGATGTTGCCCGGCTCAAGTTTATGGAATCGGACTTCGGTGAAAAACTGGATACAGTCTGTGACAACATCATCAATGTTTTTATCTTTGTCGGGTTAATGTTTGGAACGGCTCATTCACAAGGCCTGGCCCAGGCGATGATTCCTTTTCTTATGCTCGCTCTGGGTGGGAGCTCGATTTTTTACCTTATTTATTTTCCTAAAGGGGGTAAGGGTTCGTTTTTTAAAAATACTCCGATTTATGATGTTATCCAGATTCTGGCAAGTAGAAATTTTATTTATATTATTTTTATATTTGCTGTTGTAGATAAGCTGGGGTGGTTTCTGTGGCTGGCTGGTATCGGATCTAATGTTTTTGCCTTCAGCATGTATATGGTAAAACGAAAAATTCTCGTCTCATTAGTTCGGGAAACCAGCGAATAATTTTCTCGCTGGAATCCAGCTAGGTTTAAATCTTAAACATTTATAAGATCATGGCTTAGTAACAGCTCACTGGTGAATTCAGGTATGGGGTGTGACCGTATCTTAAGGGCACCTCGTAGGCAGCACAGATTAAAACAACTTTTAAATGCAACTGCCTCTCAGACCCTAATTTTTAGAGGTGCCCTTAAGTTTACATTCTAAATTCGTGTTGATATCATGGGCTATCCTGATCTCCTTGCAGAAACTTAACCGAAAGGCCTACTCTGCCATGCATAAACTCGACCATGAGGATTCCGTTCCAACAGTTTCGGGGAATGTTTGTGCCGTTCTTGTCTTGCCGTGCCCATTTTTAGAACTGTCGGCGATTGACTGGTACTGGAAGAAAATTTGCGGAGTTCCACTGCTGGTAAGAAATATAATCAACCTTCAACGAGCCGGACTCGACTCGCTTTTCATTTACGATAATGTCGATGGCGCGGAGCTTTATAAGCGACTCTGCGAAGAAAAAAGGATATCCATTAAGCTGAAATGGATAACTGATGTTAGCGAGGTGATTAAATCCGCTGAGAATAATCCTGTTCTGGTTGTCAATGGTAATGCGCTCTACACCAGACAGGAAATAGAAGTTGGTATAAATTCTATGGTCAGCAATAGTGAAACTACCCTGCAATATTTCGAACGCGAAACTATTGAAGAAACCCTCAATCAAATAACTCTCGGGAACGAAATACCTTTGACTCAACCGGTTGGTGGTCAAGAATCACGCACAGCTTTTTTGCCGGGAGAGAAAGACAGGCGGCTGAGACAGCCACAGGATTTTTCTGCTCAACACGAGCATCTTCTAAAGGGTAGTGGGCTCAGCAATGACAGTTTTATGGATAGAATAGTCACTCGTTTTTTTTCTCGTCAATTCACCAGAATTTTTTTACAGACTCCTCTCAGCCCCAACATGATCACTTTGCTGAGCCTCGTTATAGGCTTGATCTCGGCGGCCTGTTTTTTTCAAGGGACTTATGAAAATAGCATCATGGGAGCAGGGCTGCTCTTGCTCTCTGCCTGGATCGATTGCACGGATGGGGAAATCGCGCGGCTGAAATTCATGGAATCAAAAATAGGGGGGAAGCTGGATATTCTTTGCGATAATCTGGTGCATTTTGCTGTCTTTTTCGCAATTGGTATGGGGTTGTATCAATTCACCGGACAAAGCATTTACAAAATTCTTGGCGCTTTGGCTGTCTTGGGAAGCCTGATTTCATTCCTTTTCATGAGTTCAACTATTATCGATAAAAAGGAAAAGGCTTCGAGTAACGTATCAGGCGCAAAAAATAAAAATAATTTGAGCGATAAACTGGCTAACAGGGACTTCATTTATTTCTTGTTTTTGATGGCGTTGATCGGTCGCATGGATGTTTTTATATGCGTCACCGCTATTGGCTCAAATTTATTCGCGGGTTATCTGGTTTATTCGCGATTTTTAGTCACGTCTGCGGATCAATTGAAGGTATGAAAAATTATCTTTCTGAGAGAATGATAAGCAAATGATGAACGCGTGGGTTCCCTTTGACAGAGTGGTCAAAACACTGGAAAAAGCCAATGAGAAAAATTTATGGCTGCAGAAGCATTAGTGCCTGGAAGCAGTGCCTATCACATAGCCTGTTTAATGGTTCTGCTGGCTAACGAATCGGGTTGCTGCGAATGGTTGGGAAAACACACCGAATTAAATGTACTGCCAGAGAAAGAAATTCTGCTGAATGAAACAGATTTTGCCCTAGTTCTCAATTCAAAATGGTTTAAACAACTTACAGAACCCGCCCCAGCACCAGAATCGCAGAATAAATAACCTTGGCCACAACCACTTGTAGTCAAGAGAGGTGATTTCTGGCTTTAGTTGCCTCTGCGGCGAGCAGTGAGTTTTTTATCCTCCTGCGGGTGGGTTGGGCGCGGGTTGGAAAAAAACTTCTTTACTTCAACCAAATTCTCTACCACTTTGCAGGGTGGTAACGAGGTCAGAAACTGTTTGCCATAACCCCGGCGAACAATCCTAGAATCCAAAATAGAGATAATCCCTGTATCCGATTTTTTGCGGATCAGCCGACCAAAACCTTGCTTCATTTGAATAATCGCGCGGGGTATCTGGTAATGCGAAAATGGATCAATCGATCTTTGGCGCAAATTTTCGAGACGAGCCTCGGTAAGAGGTTCACTGGGAACGTCAAATGGAAGTTTGGTGATGATGACGCTTTTGAGAGCCTCCCCCGGAACATCTACGCCCTGCCAAAAGGAATTGGTTCCAAAAATTACAGAAGGTGTTTCTTTGAAACGTTTTATCATTTGTCCGGTGGGAATTTCTCCTTGCTTGAGCAATTGTAGGTGACTGGATAAATTCTTTAGCCGATCAAATACCTGATGCAGTAATGCATAACTGGTGAACAGAATAAAAGTGCGCCCTTCAGTTATTTCTACCAACTCGCCACAGCGTTTGGCTATGGCTGATGCGTATTTTCCCATTTCTTCGGAAGGCTCTGGCAAGTCGCCGGAAGTATAAAGAAGGGCCTGATTCGGATAATCAAATGGAGAATCCAGAATGCTTTCCTCTTTGGGTTCAAATCCTATTCGTTCCTGAATAAACTCAAATCCCTTGTGCGTTGTCAGTGTAGCCGATGTCAATACGACTCGATCTATTTTGGAAAATACCTGATCTTGCAATTCTTCCGCCGCGTTGATGGGAACGCCATGAAGAACCACGCGGCTGTAACGTTTCTTCTCAGTAATTTCCAGCCAGTAAACATATCCGTTAAGGTGTTGATTGAGAAAAGCGGTTAGAGTGTTATTGAACTCCATGCACCGGTTTGCGGCGGCAGTGATTTCCACGCGGTCTTCTTCCGTTTGCACCATGCCTTCAAAGGTTTTCAAACTCTCATGCAATTCTTTCATGGGAACATAGATGGAGTTGTCCATCACAACAGGTTTGTAAAAACGAAGCACACGGTCCTTCTTTCCGTATTTCTCCAGAATGCGAGTGAAAAAAGCATCCACTGCCTGCCGGACAGCGGCAACCTGATTGCGTAGTTGAAGTACATAGTCGTGTTCGATACGGGAGAGCATCCCTTTGCGAGTGCGTGGATGGTACAGTCTATCCAGAAAATAAAACAGGTAGGAGTTGGATATTTCCAGTCCAAGAAAAGATGTAGCAGACTCTTCAATATTCTGCGCTTCATCAAACACAACAGCGTCAAACCTGGGAAGTACGGCGCCGTTACTTGCCACGTTGGCGAAAAAAAGGTGGTGGTTGACTATCAGCAAGTGTGCGCTGAACCAGCGTTTCCGTTCTTTAAAATAGTAGCAAGAGCTGTAGGTCTCGCAGTTTTTGCCAAGACATAAATCCTTTTGCCGTCCTACATCCTCCCATACTGAGGAGAGCGGCTCGAAAGGTAAATCTCCTTTGACTCCCGTTGACGTTTCACGGACCCAATCGAAGATGGCCTGCATCTGCCCATCCTCCTCCGCCTTGGTGAACAAGCCAGTCTGGCTCGCACGTTTTAATCGTCTTAACGAAAGGTAGTTTTCATGGCCCAGGCAAAGCGCGTAACGAAATGGAATTTTCAGTTTTTCACGAAGGAGAGGAATATCGTGGTAAAGAAGTTGTTCCTGCAAAGTTTTTGTGTAGGTAGAAACAACAACCTTTTTATTAAATTTAACGGCCCATAAAATGGCAGGGACCAGGTAAGCTAGGCTTTTCCCCGTCCCAGTTCCCGCCTCTACAATTAAATGATGCTCATTATCGAAGGCCCGGCCCACAGCTTCGGCCATGGCAATCTGCTGAGGGCGATGCTCGAACCCTTGTATCCCGGTAGACAGATGCCCGCCTTCATCAAGGTATTTTTGTATTTCCTTCTCAATCATAGCCCAGCATGTTATGCGGACAAGGTCCGGCGGTAAAGAGAATTCTTTATATTAAATTTATACTAAATTCATTCAGTTGACCTTGCGCCATAAATTTCTTATTCTAATCCAAGAGGATGTCCCAAATTTCTATCTGGAGATTTTTATGAAAAAAATCGTTTTTATTATATTCCTTTTCTTGTTTTGTTCCGCAAGCGTTCAAGCCGAGGAAAATGATACGCAAAAACTTCTCAGAGATTCAGTGTCTGTGATGGAAGAAATAATGAACTCGCCCGATCAGGAAATTCCTTCTGACCTGATTTCTCAGGCGCGAGCCATTCTCATTTTTCCAACTCTAATCAAAGCAGGGTTCATGCTTGGGGGCAGGTATGGTGAGGGTGTCGCTTCACTGCGATCAAAAAAAACAGGAAAGTTCGGACCGCCAACATTTCTTGTCCAAAGCGGATTGAGTTTCGGGTTTCAAGCGGGTGCGGAAGCGGTGGACCTTGTTCTGTTAGTCATGACAGAACGAGGCCTGGAAGGTTTGCTCGAAGATAAGTTTACGTTAGGGGCCGATGCCGCTGTGTCCGTAGGACCTGTCGGGCGTCATGCCGAAGCGGCGGCTGACGTAATGATGCAAGGTGAAGTTTATTCTTACTCACGAAGCAAGGGCGCTTTTGCCGGGGTCTCATTCAAAGGGACGGTCATTACCACCGATGAAGAAGTGAATAAGGCATATTACGGTCAACCCTTAAAATCAAAAGACATATTGCTGCAAGGCAGAGTGAAAAAAATTCCACAATCGGGCAAGCGGTTTATTAAAGGATTAAACATGCTAGCCCCAGCTAAAATAAAGAAAAAATAGTCAGACTCCGGTCACTTCCTGACTCAAATTCAAGCGATTAATTTTTCGCGTACCCTGGCGCTGATCATGTCCAGAACGATCACCACGCAGGCGATTGCGAGAAGTGCCGTTCCAGCCTGATTATATTGTAATAGATTGATCCACTGTTGAAGCAGAAATCCGATTCCTCCTCCACCCACAAACCCGATGATGGTCGACATGCGCACATTGATGTCCCAGCGGTAAAAACTCAGCGCAAGAAACTGAGGCAATATCTGCGGGACCACGGCGAACAAAACCACCTGCACCGGCGTTGCCCCGGTTGCGGTAATCGCTTCGACAGGGCCGGGGTCGATACTCTCGACCTGTTCTGAAAATAGTTTTCCCAACGCGGCAATGGAATGAATCGCCAGCGCCATCACCCCGGCAAAAGGGCCGATCCCCACCCATACCGCGAACAAGATTGCCATGATCAAAGGTTCCACCGAACGCAAGACGTTAAACAGGGTGCGGACTACGTAATAGATCACTTTGTTTATCAGGTTGCCCGCCATTAAATTACGTGTGCCAAGAAAGCTAAGTGGGGCGGCCACGAGAATGGAAAATGTTGTCGCCATTAAAGCAAGAAAAACAGTCTCCACCATCTTTTCTATGGTCAGCTTCAAGGTATCGCTGATTCGCCATTCGCCTGTCTGCCATGCCAAAACAGCTCGTATCGTTTGCGTGTCTCCCCTCGCAATGGGCGGAACAATAATTTCGCTATGAAATCCTCCGTCAGCATCCGTGGCAAATGAACCTAAAGGGTACTCCTGTTCTATCGAGTTGAACCAGGCAAGCGTTCCCTTTTCATGAGGACGGAACGCCTTGCCCGACACCTCAATGCTATCTCCAGTCTTACCCGTGTGTTTTGAAAGAGCCAGGATCGGTCCTGATGGAGCTTTCTTTAATGGAAGATTCTGTGGTTGTTGGTTGGATAAAACAAAGAAGGCGTTCGCCGATTCTGTTGCCGTTTCAAAAGTAAAAAGATCGGGATGTAAAAGATCCCGGACCAGAGGTTTAACGAGGTGAGCATCTCGAACCAGTTCGCCCGGCTCAATTTCTGTCACACGCCAGCCATAGCTGTAAACAGCGGCTAGCAACAGCGCGATAAATAAAAACCGGGTTTGAGCGTAGAAAGGACGTTTATAAGAAACATTGGAAGATGGAGTGAAACCTGCCATGAGAAACCGTGAAAGAAAAAATCAGAGGTATACTTCAATCTAACTCAAACTCATTGCGCCAGTCAGTGTCTTCATCAAGCGGTGTCTGGTCGACCTTGTCGAGAACGAAGTTCTCTAAAACCAGCGTGTCCATTTCAGTTCTCATGAAACAGAGATAGGCTTCTTCAGGTCGGCAGACAATGGGTTCGCCCCGCACGTTAAAAGAAGTGTTTATGATAACCGGGCATCCGGTGATCTTGTCAAACTCCTGGATCAAATCATAATATTTTGGATTTGTTTCTTTACGCACCGTTTGTATTCGTGCGGAATAATCAACATGCGTGATCGCTGGAATCTGAGAGCGGGGAACATTCAACAAATCTATTCCAAAAAGGTCTTTTTTCTCATCGGGGATATCAATGCGCTTATCCTCTTTCACCGGAGCCACTAAAAGCATGTAAGGGCTTTCCGCGTTCATATCAAACCATTCGGAAACCTTTTCTTGCAGGACGGATGGGGCAAAGGGGCGGAACGACTCGCGATATTTAATTTTCAAATTCATAACCGATTGCATTTTTGGACTGCGCGGGTCACCTATGATGCTTCTACCCCCCAACGCACGCGGGCCAAACTCCATGCGCCCTTGGAACCAGCCCACAACCTTCCCGGTTTTTAAATGGTTTGCCACTGTACGAGTTAATTCAGTGTCATCCAGTTGCTTATATGGAATTTCACGGCTGTCTAAAAACTTGTGCAAGCTTTCTGCTTTGTAACGAGGGCCCAGATAAGACCCTTTCATTGAGTCTCCTTTTTTCACCTGCCTCTTGTTGTCCAGCATCTGATGCCATATGCACATTGCTACGCCGAGCGCGCCGCCAGCATCGCCAGCCGCAGGTTGAATCCACAGTTTTTCGAAAATTTTTTCTCTCAGAACTTTCCCGTTGCCGACACAATTAAGTGCCACACCGCCAGCAAGACAAAGATTTTTCATTCCCGTCAGTTTGCGAACATGCCGGGACATTCGCAACATGATTTCTTCGGTAACTTCCTGGAGCGATGCGGCCAGATCCATTTCTTTTTGTGTCAGGTTGGATTCAGCAGTCCTCGCCGGGCCACCAAACAAATCGCCAAACTTTTTATTGGTCATGGTGAGGCCGCCCAGATAGTCGAAATAATCCTGATTCATCCTGAACGACCCGTCTTCCTTGAGATCAATCACATGTTCCAGTATCGTTTTCGTATATTCGGGTTTTCCGTAGGGAGCCAGCCCCATTACCTTATATTCGCCACTATTGACTTTGAATCCCAGATAATAAGTGAAAGCAGAATAGAGTAAGCCGAGCGAGTGAGGAAAGCGCAACTCCTTGATCAATTCAATTTTATTGCCGCGTCCCACAGCGATACTGCTGGTGGCCCATTCGCCGACCCCGTCCATGGTGAGTATGGCGGCTTCTTCAAAAGGCGAAGGATAAAACGCGCTTGCGGCATGGGATTCGTGGTGCTCAGAAAATAGAACAGGTCCAGAGTATTGCAGGTTCACGCGGATGTTGCTACGGGTCCATATTTTTTCCTTCAGCCAAACCGGCATCGCCGACAAAAACTGACGCAATCCCTTAGGAGCGATACTCAGGTAGGTTTCAAGAATGCGTTCAAACTTCACAAAAGGCTTGTCATAAAATCCAACGTAATCAAGGTCGGCGACACTGATGCCCGCTTCCTGAAGACAGAATTCAACAGCTTCTTTAGGGAAAGAATCATCGTGTTTTTTCCGAGTGAACCTCTCTTCCTGAGCGGCGGCAACGATTTCTCCTTCCCGTAGAAGACAGGCGGCAGAGTCATGATAAAACGCTGAGATACCTAAAATATTCATGAGGATTTAGAAAACTCCAATAGGGTCATAATTGTAATCCAGCGGCACTTAACCACAAGAGCGCCATCCCAGCCAGTAGCACGGTCCCGTTTAATTTGACTGCAAGAGAATGCAGTGATTTGAATTGTGCTTCTAGAGGTTCCTGTTCTTCCGTAGAGCTGGCAGACTTCACTCTGGTTTTCAGATCCCTTGCTTTGGGGCTGACATATAATCCGGCAGAAAGCCATCCGGCAATCATAATTAACAAGAAAATTTGTTTGGCTCCCAAGAAATTTTCGGCGTTGATTAACAAGGCTGGTAAAGTCAAAGCGGCGCACACATATCCAAGAAAATAATATCTTGGGAAAATAACACCGACCACTTCTCCGGCTTTTTCCCGGTCCAGTGAGCTGAAAATGACGGGAGCCGCGAAAAAAGAAAAAAACACAATACCACCGACCCAACATACCAGGCCGAGAATATAAATAAAATGAATCAGATGTGCCAGCATACTGAAAGTTCCACTCTAAGAGACAATGGCGGATTGGATTTCATCAACGATTTTCCCTGCGGCTACAGCAGGTTCGCTGGCATCACGGATGGGCCGACCGACAACAATGAGATCGGCACCGTTGGTGATCGCGTCTTTTGGAGTAACAATACGGCTCTGGTCATCAGCCTTCACTTCGCCCCATGCAGGGCGGATTCCCGGAACCACCGCTTTGAAACCGGCGCCGCAGGTATTCTTGATGGCCGCAACTTCTGCGCCTGAACAAATAACTCCAGCGCATCCGGATTTCTCTGCACACAATGCCCGTTCAAGCACCAGTTGGTTCAAGCTGAGGTTTTCCTTATACCCCAGCCCACTAAGCTGTGACTCTGAGACACTTGTGAGAACCGTAACCGCCAACACTTCCAAACCTGAACCCTTAACTTCAGAGGCGGTTTGTAAAATCGATTCACCATCCGACCCATGAATGGTGATGAATCGAACACCATGTGTCGCGGCTGAACGTAATGCGGAACGAACCGTCGCGGGGATATCGTGCAGTTTAAGATCAAGAAAAATAGATGCCGAGCTATTTTCCTTCACCATCTTGAGGATATCTGGGCCTTCTTTGATAAATAATTCCAACCCTATTTTAAAACAACCCACCACATCGCCGAGTAGATGAACATATCTTTCGGCCTCATTGCGATCTGGAACGTCGAGCGCGAAAATTAACCTATCCTTTGCCGATATCAATTGATTCACTTGGGTTCCAGTTTCATGAAAACGTATTAAGCAGAGGAACCATGGCAACACTTGCGCCATTTCTACAGTCAGTCAAATAGTAGAGTGTTTATGAAGATTTGTCCAGCGGCGGGAAAATGATTTTAATGTGCCGTCAATAACTTTACAGTACTATCTTGTCAGTACATGTCTGGATTGTTGAAGCGTTTGCGGGGTAGAGCGATAAATCACCTTTATCGAACCAGTTACGTTTTTCATCCACCGAATCTCGAATGATGGAGTGATGGTTCTCCAATTTAGTTTTGAACAAAAACAAATTCATAACGAATAATTAACCAGACGGTTCTTTTAAATAAATAATTTTAAGACCAAACCTCTTTATACTCACTTTCATCAAAGCCGACAGTAATCCTATCGCCTGCAACTGCGATGGGCCGTTTGACCAGCCTGCCATTGCCAGCAAGTAGATCGATAGCCTGAGCTTCGGTCATAGTCCCTATCTGGTCTTTAATTTTCAGCTTTTTATACTGTTCGCCACTGGTGTTAAACAGTTTTTTCATCCCCTTAGCCTTAATGGCTTTTTTAAGAACCGACTTTGTTGGCGGTGTTTCGGTGATGTTTATTTCATCATAGGACACATTTTTTGCATCAAGAAACTTTTTGGCTTTGCGGCAAGTCCCGCATTTGTTGTAAGAATAGAGCTTCATCTCGTACGCCTCCCTGAATACCTATCGGTAGAATGAGTTCAATATTTCAATCTACTGTATCTCACTCGCCAGGAATCATTGGCCAAAATGCGATATTTAATGCCAACAAACCAGTTAAGCTTATCAGAATTACCACTAGGTGTTGTGGGTGCCTGAAGTTATACCGCTAGAAGTGGTATAGTTTTCCCTTTACAAACCCTTTTGAATGGGCTAATCTCCTAGCAAGTGGTGGATAAGAAGATACTTGAAACTATTGAGAATATTGGTGTAAACATGCGTTTGAAAAGCTTGGAACTAGACGGGTTCAAATCGTTTGTCGATGAAACTCACATTGATTTCACCTCTGGGTTCACAGCCATTGTGGGGCCAAATGGATGCGGAAAAAGCAACGTTTCAGATGCCATCCGATGGGTCATTGGAGAGCAGAGTTCAAAATCCCTTCGTGGCACAAAATCGACAGACCTGATTTTTAATGGCAGTTCCACCCGGAAGGCAGTTAACCGGGCCGAAATATCATTGACCCTGGGTCAGGTTCCGGCGGGAATCCGCATTGCCAACGTACCCAACGTTTCCGATGAAGTTAAAGTCACCCGTTGTTATCACCGTTCCGGCGAAAGCGAATTTTACATCAATCAAGTGCCATGTCGATTGAAAGATATTACAGACTTTTTATTGGATGTTGGTATCAGCCCCAAAGTGCTCTCCGTAATTGAGCAGGGACATATTCAGGACATCATAGTTTCAAAACCGGAAAACCGTCGTATCCTGATAGAAGAAGCGGCGGGCATTTTGAAATTCAAGCACCGGAAAAATGAGGCCCTGCGCAAACTGGACGCCTCTACACAGAATCTGGAACGTATTACCGACATAGTGCAGGAACTAGGTCGTCAGGCCGAGTCCTTGAAACGTCAGGCGGCCAAGGCCGAACGCTACAAACAATATCAGGGAGAGGTTAAAGAGCTTTCCTTAAAACTATTCGCCAAGAAAATCCGCCAATATAAAATCGACCTGGAAGCTATTGAAGAAGAGTTTGCCGAGCAGGCCGAGAGCAAAGCCGAAAAAAACACACGAGCTTCTTTCCTCGACAACCAAATCACTCAATTAAACCTTGAAATTGAAGAAGCCTTCCGTCTCCTCACAGAAAAAAGGGAGCGAGTGTACCAACTGGCCAACAAGATGAGCAAAAGCGAGCACACTATCGAACTGAAAAAATCACAGATCGATCAGTCAGAAACAGACATCTGCTCCGCCACAGATGATATCGCCCGTCTGCAAGGGGAGATAACCGATCAGGCTGATCAGGCCGAAGACCAGCGCACTCAGTTAGGAACTCTTTCCGACGAAATCAACACTGAAGAAAGTAAACTGGCGGAAGAAAACAAGATGCTTGATGAAAAGAGAAGTTGTTTGAACGATATTGAAACTCAGGTCAAGGAAGGGGACATGCAGGTGCTGAAGCTGTTCCATAATATTTCTCAAAACAAAAGCGATCTGACCGCATTGGAAACTCGTGGGGAATCGCTGGAGCATCGAAAGCAAACTCTGAAAACAGAATTTGAAGAAATAAACACTCTTAAGGAAAAAGTTTCAGCTTCTTTGGACCAGTCGAATGCCCTATTTCAGGAGAAATCTGAACAACTGGCGCAACTGAAAAGCAATCGCGAAACTCTGCACCAAAAAACGGAGCAACAGCGTCAACAATTGTCATCCGAAACAGACCGTCTGGACACACTTAAGGAAGAATACCTGTCCCAGTCTTCTCTTCTAACTTCACTCAAAGAGTTGCGGAGTAAGTTTGAGGGATTTGAGGATGGTGTCCAGTCTCTCATGAATTACAACGAAAACGGCGGACGCCTGACAGGGCTTCGCGAAGTACTGGCCGATATTCTTAAAACGCCTGCGGAATATGAAATGGCCATCGCAACCGCACTGGGAGAAAAACTTCAAAGCGTGATCGTCAATTCCTATGACGATTCTGTCGAAGCCATCACCTATTTAAAAGAGCATTCCTCGGGCCGAAGTTCATTTATTCCCTTGAACATGAAAGCGCCCGATACTCCACCGGTATACCTTAATGGAAACCCCGGCATACTCGGGAAAGCCCTCAATTTTGTAGAGTGCGAAGAGGAATATCGGCAGGTCATCGAGATGTTACTCGGTCATGTGGTGCTCGTTACCGATCTGGCGACCGCTGTCCAGGTTTTTCAGAATCCGGAGTTTAATGGAAGTGTTGTTACTCGCAATGGAGAAATGATCGATTCTCAGGGAATGGTATTCGGCGGATCAGTCCAGAAGGACTCTTCCAGCCTGCTTTCGCAGAATCGTGAGGTGGAGGAACTTGAAGCTAAAACGGGTCAGCTCAATGAAAATGTAGGGTCAGCCCTTAGTACTGTAGAAGAAAGTAAGAACTTTCTGGTCGATATGGAGCGGCAACTTGAAGAAGCGGGTCGAGCAGTTCACGAAGTAGATATAGCTTTAAACAATAGTCGCAACGAGCGGGAGCAGAACCAGAAAGAATTAGAGCGGCTTGGGCTTAAACTCTCATCACTGGAACAGGAGCAAAATGTTGGACGGCAGGAACTCGCCGAGTTGAAATCCCGCAAAGAAACATTGGTTGCGGAAATGGAAAACTCAAATGCAGAAAAAACAAGACAAGAAGAAGCACTGAGTGGCCTCCGTCACGAACTGGACTCCTTCAGAACGATACTGGAAGAGAAATCCAACGAAATAGGCGGTATTAAAGTCCGTATAGCTTCATTGAAAGGGAAACGGGAAAACACCCTGACCGAAATCAATCGGCTCGATCTCCAGCAGGAAAACCATCGCCACCAGATCCAAAAACGGGAGAATGATACGGCAGACAGCCAGAAGAGAATAGATGAAACCCAGTTAGCCATTGAGTTTACCGAAAAAGAAATTCTTGAGGACGTGCGAGAAAAAGACGGATTGGAGGAAGAGGCCATCCATGAAGAAGAAGCCCTGAGAGAAAAAGAGGGGTCGGTTAAACAAATGGAGCAGGAATCCAAAGAGCTCTCAAGAACAATTCAGGAACTCACCGAAGCGATTTCAAAAGTAGAACTAAAGCGATCAGAAATTAAAATTCAGCTCGCTCACATTGAAGAACGTACCTTCGAAGACTTCAATGTGACGCTTCCTGAATTAATGAATCGTGAACCGGAGGAATTTGATGTTCAGGAAGTGGATCAGGCGGTTCGTGAATTGAGACAGAAAATAGGGCGCATGGGAGAAGTGAATCTGGCCGCGCTATCAGATTTTCAAAAAACCAACGAACGTTACCAATTTTTGAAAACACAGCAGGAAGATTTGTCAGATTCCATTCACCTTCTTCATCAGACCATAGAAAGAATCAGCCGTACGACCAGGCAAAGATTCGTTGATACCTTCGAGAAAGTTAACGAGAACTTCAAAGAAATTTTCGCTCACCTGTTTCGTGGTGGGAAGGCAGAGCTTTCCTTGACCGATGAATCCAATCCACTCGAGTCGGGAGTTGAAATCAGCGCCAACCCTCTCGGCAAGCACATGCAGAACCTGACTCTCTTATCCGGCGGAGAAAAATCGATGACCGCCATCGCTCTCATGTTTGCCGTTTTCAAAGTGCGGCCCAGCCCGTTTTGTCTTTTGGACGAAGTAGACGCTCCGCTTGATGAGGCCAATGTAATCCGTTTCCAGGAGATGCTCAAACAAATGTCCGGAAACACCCAGTTCATTCTCATCACTCACAACCAGAAGACCATGTCCTTTGCCGATGTGCTTTATGGCATCACCATGGAAGAACGTGGCGTGTCAAAAGCGGTGTCTGTAAACCTTAACTGATTGATCCTCATCGCTGTTCTCTCCGACCTTTTTCAACGCAATTCCACAAGCGGGTAAGAAAGCTTTTGCGCAGGCCAAAGCGTTTCTCAAACTCAGCCTGAGGGAGGCGAACGCTCCTGTGAATTGCCGATACCTTTAATGTCTGAAAGCCTTTGAAAAAGAAACAGTAATTTTAAAAGCAGGCTATGAAAAGGCTGAAAACATTTAAATGATTGTTCGCCGTCAACTCGACCATTTTTTGTTCAGATGATTCCGGTGTTTGTGAAGCCGCCCCAGGGGGGGGACTGCCTCAGGCGGCCTTAATGCTTTTTCAATCTTTGCGTAGATGGCCCCGCATTGAGGGCACTCCGTTTCCGGCGCCAGTTCATTGGGCGTTCTTTCGTAGTTGCACTTGAGACAAACCCTGGCCATACCTTTTTCCAGATATATAACTCATATTTAATTACTTAACATACTTCTGCATCCACTCGCTTACCCTTTTATTGGCTTCAGCAATTTCTGAGGGATTCATTCTGGCTTCCACAAACTTCCTGTTACTTTTAGCTCCCTTGTCTCCTTTCATTTCTCCCAGATGGAACCACATGTATGCAGTAACATAATTACGGACGGCCCCTATTCCTTTCAAGTACATTGTCCCAAGGTTGTTGGGAGCATCGAAGTTTCCCTGTTGTGCCGCCAACTCGTACCACTTAATCGCTTCCCTGGAATCTCTCTCGACCCCTTCACCTTCTTCGTACAAGGTGGCAAGATTATTTTGCGCATCGGCATGACCTTGTTGCGCCGCCAGTCGATACCACTTGGAGGCTTCTTTGTAATCTTCTGGAACTCCGGCTCCCAGGTCATACAGCAAACCTAGCCCATACTGCCCTCGTGGGTCCTTTTGTTTTGCCAGGATTTTGAATTCCCTTAAAGCCGTTTCGTAGTCACTCTGCTCAAAAGCGGCAGTTCCTTTCTCATAGTCTGCAAAAGCCAGCGACGGCATTGTTCCGATGATCAGAGTTGTGAGTAGGCATAAAAAATATTTCATCATTATCCTTTCAGTTTCCCGTTAACGCGTACCGCTCCATGAAATAACCCAGGCAGTCCTGATGCACTATCTGGACATCTGTGGTGAACATGGATGGAACCACGGGTCGTTTCAACCTGATCTCTTCCTTTTCGTAATAAATAAAACTTTCGCCGACCTCGCGACCCGATTCGTCCTTTACCGAAAGTTTTAAATTCGGATTACCCCTCCAGCCTATCACAGCATTTTCTGGCAATTCAGAAAAATTCAAAGCATCCAGGTCGGACATAAAACAGAAATCGGTGGAATTGCATTCACGATCAAATCCGACCCGGCTGTTGCTGGGAACTTTCAACCGGGCAACGCTGTGATATAAGTTCAATTCGCAGATGTTATCGACTGATTCGGGAATGGATGATAAATCAAGACAACGAGAGATAAAACTTACCACATGCTCGACACCGAACAGATCCCCCGGTAGTCCAGCCTCGATGGTTACCGCCGGGCCAATTTCAGCAAATGCTTTAGCCAAAACCCCACGTGGGCGAGTGAAGTAAACCAGATTCTGGGCAAACAATCCGCCTAGATTAATGTTCCCCTTATTTAAAACATTCACGCAGGCATGGTGGGGATTCCAGCCGGAAGTGTTGTGAATATCTATCGTAGCAAATATCCCTTCTCTGGAAACAGTAGTCATCACCTTTTCCGCCAGCACATGTTCCTGCAAAGTTTCATGCGATGAATCGGGGCCACTCCAGATACGATTGTAATCTGGCTGATCCGGCATTTTTCTCTGATGAAATTTAGCCGCCTCCACATTGCCGATGAACAAGGTCAGGCTTCGGGGCAACTCTTTATCCACATATTGTTTCAGCAATTTTTGCAGTGCGAGGATTCCGGTTGTTTCATTACCGTGCAACAGGGTGGCTACAAATAGAGGCGGGTTGACCTTTCCCTTGAGGCGAACAAGCGAAGGACCGGAAAACACTTCCTCTAATTCATGCACTTCAACATTAAAGAAAGCGTTTGGAAGTTGGTCCATGATATGTAAAATCATATTAAACCGTCCATTCATGAATGGGAGTATTTTCCATCTGGTATGCATGGTACACGCGGGTCATGTCCTGAAACTGCGGACCATATTTACCGATAAACGCACGTTGCCAGGCGGCCCCGGTCATTCCAGTCTGCACCCGCCGTGCCAGTACTTCATCTATGTAATAGGTTACCTGGGCCTCGTCAACCCCTGCATTCAGGAGCCCGTCTCGTGCCGCTGGTAAAAACAGGTCCAATATCAGGCCGCGTAGATTGTGAACTTTTCCATCGATCCATTTCATCTGCGATTCCATTCCAGACTTTGCGGCGCTGTAAAAATTATCTTTCGAATCATCAAAGAAAATCTGATCTTCAAGCGGGATTTCCTGACGAATAAAATATGTCGCCATGCCAAGAAAGAAAGCAGTGTTTGCAACTGTGTCTACGCTACTCGGCCCCGCTGCCGCAACCCGATGTTCAATTCTTATGTGCGGTGTCGCATCAGAATCCAGGCCAATAAGCGGTCTGTTCCATCGCCAAATCGTTCCATTGTGCAAACGCAGGTGACTCAGCCATGAAGGGTCTTCATCGAAAACCAACGGTAAAATAACAGGAAATCCATCCAGATTTTCCAGAAAAGGTTCCATCATCGAGTTACGGGCATAGCCCGTACCGAAAGTCACCCGCTCGACTCCCTGCCCGTGATAATCACGAAAACTTTTTACGGCGACCGACTGCTCAAAAGTCGGAATACGTGTTTCATCCCACAAATCCTTGCCAAACAAATAAGGCGAGTTTGCCGCGACCGCTACCATCGGTGCCGATAAAACCTGCGCCACATTATAATAACGAATGGCCGTAGACGGATCGACCTGTAAGTGAATCTGCAACGATGTTGCTGCCGCTTCGACCATCACATCTTCATGTTCTACGTTGAGCGTATCGTTTCCCTCGATATTAATTTTGATCGGTTTGCCGTCCCGCAATGCCAGAACCTGACTGTTGAGGGCCGCATAACGTTTGCTCGAAGATAATCGATCTAGGGTCAACATATCGTCTTTCAATGTCGGCAGGATACCGACCGAAAGTATATTTGCATCCATCTCCTCCGCGTGGTGCGCGCAACGATCTACAAGATACGTCAATTCCGTTTCGAGATTGCCCAGTAACGTGCCTTTCAATTGATGTGGAGTGCTGTTAATTTCGAAATTGAATTTTGATAACTCCGGCACGACTAGGTGATTGTTCACCCGCGACAAGAACTCCTCATTGCTTGCCAACGGCAGGTAGTTCTTGTCGATCAGCCACATTTCCAATTCGAACCCGCACATCTCGACGCAAGGCTCAAACGCGCCGTCCTTAAACCATTCCATCAACAACATACTTTCTTCCCGGAGACGCAGATGGAACTCCCGAAAATCCTCTGGCGAAAACTCTTCCCTGAAAATATCCCGACCCATTCCTAATAATCCCCCGGAAAAAATTCACTACTGATATTCCATACTAACATTAATCCCTGGAGGAAAATTGCGAAAGAGGGGAGGCGTTTTTACTGATTCTGCCTTGGAAGACGGTGAATTTGAAATCGGTCAAAAATGGTCACACCAGCATCTTTGCCTTCGCATTCCAGTGTGATTGTTTCCCACATTGACTTTCCCGCTTTCCATCTCGGATTTTGCGGATTTTCCAAATTTTCTTTTGAACAGACTCGGTAGGTCGTCGCTTGCAAAATTTCCGGTTGAATATCGAGAATCACAAAATGGTTCATCAGCGCGCGCGTAGCCAGTGCATCGAACACTTCCTTGGGTGCGGTACGTTTTTTATATCCCTGCTGATCGGCGAAAGGTTTGAAAGTTGCGCCGCCGCCTCCTGATATCACATGGATCGCCCCGTCTCCTTTGGAGTAGTTACCGGATTCGGAGACGACAAATGGAAGTGCTCCGTCCTGTTCCGGAATTCCAATGGGATGAAACCGTTCATAGGAATGCTGATTGCCGGAAAACACCAGGTCGGGTTTGAGTGAGTTGATTTGTTTGAGCACGGTATCCCGTTTGTCCAGATACCAAGCGGTGGTGATAGCAGGTTCGTGAAGCGCGATGATAACCCACAATCTGCTCCCCTTTGCTTTTGCAACGCGAGGTGCGAGCCAGGGCGTTGGGTCCTGCCACGGATAGGTGTTGAGCACAGCAAAAAACGTATTGCCGAGGACCACCGTACCTTCATAGGGTCCGGGTCCGTCAGCGGACGCCGGGAACGGATCGAATTCGTTGTCGAGTCGGTCAATTTTTTCCCAGCATCCAGAACCTTTTGGTTTTTTAGTTTGCGGAGGCAGGTCGTTATCGCCGGGAACGAATAGTCTGTGCTGGAACGGATCGACCAGGGTTTCGCGAATTTCACGAACGTATCGTTCCGGGCAGATTTGCGGAAACAGTTTTGGCTGATAAACGAAATCTCCCAGATGCAACAGCAGATCGGGATTCTGATTCTTCAACGCCTCGGCGACCGCTATGAAACCCTGATGATATGCCCGCTCGCCGACTCCGGTATCGCCCACAATGCCAACACGCAATATTTCAGTGTAAGTTTTAGTAGAAGGCTTTGCCGCAACCTGTTTGGTGAAAAATAATAAAATCACGCATAAAAATAGAATCAGTTTTTGCAAAGGAGATTTTCCCATAGGCTCGGTCAGTCAAAACTTTTTAAAAAAGGAGGTTTGTCACCCAAGATAATACCCGTGGGTGGAGATTGCAAGTTTGCTTGTCATCAGCGATATTGCTGTCCTTGGTGTCGCTCTTCGTCAAAGACCCTAACTGGGGAGCTTGTAAGGGTATCTCACGCCATGCTTTGACACCCCACAGTATTACTGAAAGAGGTCTTTGACGAGGTTCAGCACGACGCAGGTTTTACCTCCCCTGGTTGAGAGAGAAGTAGGATTACCCCAATAATTTTTCCGGGAGTGTTTCGATAAACGCTCTTATCTCATCACGCACACGACAGAAATGCGACAAGGCTTCTTCCTCGCTCTGCGCTTTTGCCGCAAGACCTGGCGGGTCATCGAATCCGATGTGGACGACCTGAGGTTTCCCGGGGAAAGCAGGGCAATGTTCGTCAGCGTGACCGCATACGGTGATAACGTAATCGAAAGGAACATCCATCAAAGATCCGACCTCCTTGGACAGGTGGCCAGAGATATCAACTCCTGCCTCCTTCATCACCACAACCGCACGCGTGTTGAGTCCATGCGCGATCATCCCAGCCGAATAAGGTTCGATGACATCGCCCTTGAGGTGCCGCGCCCAACCCTCGGCCATCTGGCTCCGGCAGGAGTTGCCAGTACACAGAAATAAAATTTTCAGCTTGTTTCCCATGCCGCTATCTTATACTTTTTTTCGCCGCAGAGGACGCAAAGAAAATCAAAACCCTTTGACAGGATACCTGTCCAGAGCGAAGCGTGGGGGGGCAGGATAAACCCTTTTGTCCCCACGCCTGGCGGCAGTTTATTGGCTCCGCGCGCAGCGGTTGATTTTCGTTATTTATTCGCCTATGATGGATGGCATATTCAAGAACGAACAGGGGGCTTTTTGGGCATGTTTCTGACCAAACGCCAGCGGGAGATTTTTCAGTATCTGAAAGAGCATATTCAGGGTAAAGGTTATGCGCCGAGCATCGCTGAAATTGGCAAGCGATTCAAGCTGAGTTCGCCGGCGACGGTGCATAAGCACCTGACTCATCTGGAGTCCAAGAACTTCATCCGCAAACATCAAAACCTGAGCCGGGCGATTGAGATCGTTGATGAGAAGCTTGCAGATTTTTCGTCACGGGAGTACGCGGTGCTGGGTCACATCGTTGCAGGTAAACCGATTGAGGTTATGGAAAATCGCGAGATGATGTCTTTTTTGCCGGACCCGGATGATAAAGATGTTTTCGTCCTGCGGGTGAAGGGAAACTCGATGATAGAGGATCATATCAAAGACGGTGATTATGTGATCGTGGAGAAAAGGGATTCGGCAAACAACGGCGAAACGGTGGTGGCGTTATTGGACAACGACCGGGCGACTTTGAAAAGGTTTTACAGGGAAGCAGATGGCGTGCGCCTGCAACCGGCCAATCCGGAAATGGGCCCTGTTTTTGTGAAGCAGGGCGATTTTAAAATTCAGGGCGTGGTGATCGGCGTCATGCGCAAATTCCACTAACTTTGAAACCACGGGTAAACACAGATGCCCGTCCAGCCTACCCTTAACATTTTAATGAGTGGAGGGCTGGGGACGCAGATAAAATCACAGAATCGATTATTCAGTGAGCAATAAAAGTAAGTAATGCCTTGGGCGCTGGGTTTTTAGAAAAGGTTTATGAAAACACGTTGGCGATAGAGTTGCGAAAAGCAGACCTTGAGGTTGAACAGCAAAAGAAAATTAATGTGAAATGTGAAGGCGATGTTGTAGGGGATTATATAGCCGACTTTGTGGTTAATAAATCTGTGTTGCTTGAAATCAAAGCAACCAAGTCGATTGATAAAGTGCATCAGGCACAGCTATTGAATTATTTAAAGGCTACAGGCTTGAGAGTGGGGTTGGTCCTTAACTTTGGAGCTTCACGATTGGGAATCAAAAGAGTGGTTTTGTAGGACCCCACCTGTGTTTATCTATATCCATCGGTGGTTTCAAAAGGGTGATTGAGGTGAGAAATATTTTACATGTAGACATGGATGCGTTTTTCGTGTCGGTGGAGGAGGTGCTTGATCCGTCTCTGCGTGGCAAGCCGGTGATTGTGGGCGGTGACCCGAACGGACGCGGGGTGGTGGCGGCGGCGTCTTACGCGGCACGCAAGTATGGTATTCATTCGGCGATGCCTCTGGGTCGGGCGCGACGGTTGTGTCCATCGGCCGTTTTCCTGCGCGGATCGCACAGGCGTTACGCGGAGTTCTCGCGCTGTATCTTCGATGTGTTGCGGAGTTATTCGCCTTTGGTCGAACCAATGTCGCTTGATGAAGCGTTCATTGACTTGAGCGGATGCCTGCGAATGCACGGGCCGTTGCTGGACACGGCCCAGCAGATTCGGGACAGGATTCACGAACAGGCGGGAATCAACGCTTCGATTGGAATCGCGTCTAACAAGCTGGTGGCCAAGGTGGCTTCGGCGGGAGTTAAGCCGAACGGTATGTTGTGGATCGTTCCGGGAATGGAGCGCAGGTTTCTGGCACCGCTGGGGGTGGAGCGTATTCCGGGGATCGGACCGAAAAGTGCGGCGGAACTGAGGCGTATGGGTGTGCGCACGGTCGCGCAATTGGCAGACCTTCCTATGGAGTGGCTGGAGCAGGCTTATGGCAGGTGGGGAACCAGGCTGTACTTCAAGGCGCGTGGCGTTTGCGAACGCCTGGTCATCGCGGAGGAAGAGGACAGCCGATCCATCAGCCGGGAAACCACTCTGGAAGAGGATTCCATCGACCCTCAGTTTCTGGAATCTATCCTCAGTTACCTTGTTGAGAAATCGGCGGCACAGTTGCGCGGAGAAAATCTTTATACGCGTTCGGTGACTCTCAAGTTGCGTTATTCAGACTTTAAAACTGTGACACGGTGTCATACATTGCGCGAGCCTACGGATGATGATGGAATTATTTTTCATACGATATGCGGTTTGTTCAGGAAGCTGTTTACTCGCCGAACCCGTGTGCGTTTGATCGGCGTTGTCCTGTCATCGCTGGGCCGTAGCAGGTTTCAGCAGTCAGACTTATTTGCAACGGCAGAACCTGAACGGCGCGACCGGTTGTTTAGAGGGATAGACCGCATTCGCGATAAATATGGCTTCCATTCCATTCTCAAAGCAGGAAGTATTTTCAATGAAGATGATGAATAATTTTCCAAGTGGCGACTTGGTTCCATTTTTTAATAATGCGGGTATCCCGTGCAAATGATAGACCGGTGCGGGGCATGATTTTTTTAAAGAGAGCTTGGTTCCATGAATCTAAATGAAGGATATTTGCGGCAGGAGTTCCTAGTCAAGGCGAACCGGATATATTTTGATCACGCCAAGGTGTCGCCATTGCCTCGCTGTGTTCGCGATGCGGTGAATGCGTTCACCAAAGACGCTTCAGAGCATGGCACGAAAAATTACAAGGACTGGATGACAGAGGTGGAGCGGGTACGTGGACAGTTTGCCCGGCTGATCAATTCAGATGTCGAGGAAGTGGCGTTTGTAAAAAACACATCTGAGGGAATTTCTATTGTTGCTAATGGACTCGACTGGAAGGCGGGCGACAATGTGGTGGTTCCAGATATTGAGTTTCCTGCCAATGTTTATCCATGGTGGAACTTGAAACGTCACGGTGTGGAAACGCGTATGGTGAAGGCGAAAGGCGGACGCGTTCTGTTCGATGATCTGGTGGCGCAGACGAACGAACGAACACGCATCGTGTCGGTCAGTTCCGTGGAATGCAATAGCGGATTCAAAAACGATCTCCATCGCATCGGCGCGTTTTGCAAGGAACGGAATATCCTGTTTTGCGTTGACGCGATCCAGAGTCTGGGTGTTTTGCCGATGGATGTGAAACGCGACAACATCGATTTTCTCGCGGCTGATGGACATAAATGGATGTTGAGTGTTGAAGGCCTTGGTGGATTCTATATTTCAAAAGACGTGCTAGAAAAAATTTATCCAGTCACGGTCGGGTGGGACAGTGTGGTGAACGCGTGGGATTTCATGAATTACGATTTCACATTTCGGTCAGGTGCCAAACGATTTGAAGAGGGTAGCTTCAACACGATGAGTATTTACGCTCTGGGCGCGGCGTTGGACCTTTTGCTGGAAGCGGGGATAGAGCAGATCGAGTCAAACGTTTTGGCGCAGGGCGATTGTCTCATGGAAGGACTGAGGCAAAAGGATATGAAAATACAAAACTCGATGATTCCT
>Ga0208639_1000558_pt1 | contig 27898 bp, 25 predicted proteins | sample ETNtaG_33_FD_185772 | JGI IMG/M metagenome (GOLD analysis project Ga0208639, IMG submission 185772) | Marine microbial and viral communities from oxygen minimum zone, Eastern Pacific Ocean - ETNP201310SV76 (SPAdes) (version 2) | ecosystem: Environmental > Aquatic > Marine > Oceanic ...
TCCTTTTCAGCATCGGCTTTTTTTAATTTATAAACACCAAAGGGAACAAGCAGGATAATTGCCGCAGTGATACTGAGGAGGAGAGGATCTGATAAAATAGAAGCAAGCAGGGGGTCGAAGTAGCCTAGAGCTTCCATGTTTTCCAAGTCCAGAAGGATACCCAACTGGAGCCAGATTTTTTCAGCGAGTTCGATGATATTTTCGAGAATTATTTCCATTTTTGGCCGAATTGGCAAAAAAGTTAATGCCGGGAGGTCTTAGTTTCCGCGAGAGGTCTTAGTTTCCGACCCAAATAAGGTTGAGGTATCTTATCATATTTTATACAAAACCAAAAAAATTAATCACTTAGAGTCAAATGGCAGGTAAAAATGATATAATCCAACCGACCTGTAAGAATAGACTTGGCCTGGGGGAATTTTGGAAGATTGAGTTCCCGCTGGGGAATTCCTGTTTTCTGTAAAGGCCGATTCATGGAAAAAGTTTCAGTAACTATTATCACAAAAAATGAAGAAAAGAACATTGCGCGTTGTTTGGAAAGCGTTCGGTGGGCCGATGAAATTGTTGTGGTAGATACTTTCAGTACTGATCGCACTGTAGAAATTTGCCGAAAGTTCACTGATAAAGTATTTGAGGAAAGCTGGTTGGGCTATGGTCCTCAGAAAAACCTTTGCGCTACAAGGGCAAGCAACAGGTGGATTTTTAATGTTGATGCGGATGAGATTATTTCGCCGGAGTGTGCTGAAGTGGTCAAAAAATTACTATCCAGTGAACTGAAGTTTCCCTTGTACCGTTTTCCCAGGAAAAACTTTATTGCTGATCGATGGGTGCGTCATGCTGGATGGTATCCAGACTTAATATCCCGGTTGTATGACAGGGACCGGGTGTCGTTTTCCGATTCAATGGTGCACGAGCGGTTAATTCCCGACAACGAGGGTGGAATCATAAATCATCCTATTTTGCATTATTCTTTTGACGGGATGGAAGATTACGTCCAGCGTCAGAACCGTTATTCATCACTCTATGCTGAGGAAAGAAAGCGGTTGGGTTGGAAGGCTAACTGGACTCATCTTTACCTGCGCCCGGTTTGGGTGTTTTTTAAGACGTATTTTCTCAGGCAAGGTTTTAGGGAAGGGTTTCTTGGGATGTTTTTGTCATTATCAATGGCGTTTTACACCTATCTCAAATATGCCAAGACCCGCTCAATACAATAAATATACTCGTGCTCAGAGTTATTAATGTTAAAATCAAGTCTCTTTGGTGGCTCGGGAGCCTGTTTTCAGGTCAGGGGTTATCGGGCTGTTGGTTTGACCAAAGAATTGGGAATTAAGATGGTTTAAAGATAATTTTAAGATAAAATGCCTTTGAGACAGGGTTAGGAAACTCGATTGCTCCATTATTTCCCGCCTATTCCCGGCAAGGTCGCCGGAGCCACAGGTTTCCCTTCTTTATTCCTATGAATCATATAGGGATAAGCCGGCAGTATATCCGAAATGAGACAGTTCTTCAGAGGTACTTTTGAATAAATCGCAGTTATTGATATTGATGATTCCGGTGGTATTATTTTCGCTGACGGTCCATGAGTATTCTCATGGCAGGATAGCTTTTTTGCTGGGTGATAATACCGCTAAAAATCTGGGGCGACTTTCTTTTAATCCGCTGAAGCACCTGGACCCTATTGGGACCCTGTTTTTCTATTTTATGGGATTTGGCTGGGCCAAGCCGGTTCCTGTTGATCCGAGAAATTTTGAGCACCCCAGAAGGGATATGATGTATGTTGCCATCGCCGGTCCGTTGTCCAACGTTACGCTCGCGGTAATTTGCAGTTTTTTCATCCGCTTTATTGTGCCCGACATTAACGGGATTTTATTTACTTTACTGTGTTTTGGGGTATATATAAATGTGGCTCTGGCAATATTTAACCTCCTGCCGGTGTTTCCCCTGGATGGCTCCAGCGTTATAAAAGGATTGGTGCCAGGCGATATTGCCGCCCGGTTGAGTGGGCTGGATCGGTTTGGGGCGATTCTTCTTATGGGAGTTATCTTGCTGGATCATTTCGCACATACCGGAATTCTCGGGCGTGTTTTATGGATGCCTATAATAACGGTGGTTCAGTATTTGTCGCAGGAAGCATTTCCTGCGCTTTTTTATATTCTGAAAGTCAGTTTTCAATAAAACAAGTGGCTAACAGTAGGGATATTCATGGCAGGTAAAAGAATTTTAAGCGGCATGCAACCTTCGGGTCAGTTGCATCTGGGAAATTATCATGGAGCGCTGAAAAACTGGATTTCCATGCAGGATGATTTTGACTGTTTTTTCTTCATCGCTGACTGGCATTCGCTGACCACGTTGTATGAAGACCCGCATCTCATAAAAAACTTTTCTTTCGAGGTTGCTGTCGATTGGCTGAGTTCTGGTCTGGATCCGGGGAAATGCACTCTGTTTTTGCAGTCTGCTATTCCTGAACACGCCGAACTGCACTTGATTCTTTCCATGATAGTTCCGGTTCCATGGCTGGAGCGTAATCCTACTTATAAGGAAAAACAGGATGAGGTGAAGAGTGTTGATATGAGCTCTTACGGTTTTTTGGGATATCCTGTTTTGCAGACGGCTGACATTATTTTGTATAAGGCGCACGCTGTTCCAGTCGGGGTAGATCAGGTACCACATCTTGAGCTTTCCCGCGAGATCATTCGTCGGTTTAATAAGCTATACAAAAAGAAGGTGTTCATCGAACCCGATGCAAAAATTTCGGATGTTCCCAAGCTCAATGGAATTGATGGGCGCAAAATGAGTAAGAGTTATAACAATGCAATTTTTCTTTCTGATTCAGAAAAGCAAATTACGAAAAAAGTAAAAGCCATGCTCACCGATCCGGCGCGCGGTTTAAGGACGGATCCGGGTGATCCAGATGTTTGTAATTTGTTTCCCATGCATAAGATTTATTCCCCCAGGGAGATGCAGGATGAAATTGCTTCTGAATGCAGGAAAGCGGGGATTGGGTGCGGCGACTGCAAGTTGAAGCTGGTTGATACTCTTCTGGAATCCATGCGTCCATCGATGGAAAAGAGGAAAGAGATTGCCGGGAAACCAAAGGAAGTGCATGAAATAATTCATGCCGGTACGGAAAAAGCGCGGAAGGTGGCTCGGGCCACTCTGCAAGAAGCTAAGACAGCAATGAAAATTGCCTGATTTTATTATTTATGTTTGCGATTAATTTAAAAAACTATGGACTATAAAGAAACGCTCAATTTGCCGCAGACGGATTTCCCGATGAAGGCCAGTCTGGTCAAGAGGGAACCGGAACTATTGGCGCAATGGGAAAAAGAAAATATCTACGCTTCCATGCGTGAAAAGTTTAAAGGCCGGCCCAAGTTTGTCTTTCACGATGGTCCGCCCTATGCCAACGGGCATATTCATATTGGGCACGCACTCAATAAGATTTTGAAGGACTTCATCGTCCGCTTTAAGACCATGAAAGGTTATGATGCTACCTTTGTTCCTGGATGGGATTGCCATGGCCTGCCTATTGAACATCAAGTGACCAAGGAAGAGAGAGCTAAAAAGAACACGCCTTCTAAATCTGGAATCCGCAAGCTCTGCCGTGAGTACGCGAATAAGTTTGTTGATATTCAGGCCGAAGAGTTTAAGCGTTTGGGGGTTGGCGCCGATTGGGAAAATCCATACCTCACGATGACTTTTTCGTATGAGGCGGCGATTGTAGAGGAGCTTGGAAAGTTTGTGGTTAACGGTTCAGTCTATAATGGATTAAAACCGGTTCACTGGTGTACCACGTGCCGTACCGCTTTGGCAGAAGCGGAGGTGGAACACGCGGACCATCAGTCTCCTACAATTTACGTCAAGTTCCCGGTCAAGTCTGGTTTGAGTGGGCAGTTGGGGAATGTTGATCCGGCAAAAACCAGTTTTGTTATCTGGACCACCACTCCCTGGACACTACCTGCCAATCTTGCGGTGTGCCTGCATCCTGAGTTTCAATATTCTGCTGTTGCGATCAATGGGGATACTTATGTTGTCGCGGAGGAACTTTTGTCGCGGCTGATTTTGGAATGGGATGTCAAGGACTACAAAGTTCTGGGGAATTGCAAGGGTAATGAATTGGAGGAGGTTGTCTGCCGACACCCCTTTATTGATCGTGATTCACGGATCGTTCTTGGCGATCATGTGACTCTGGAGCAAGGAACGGGCTGTGTCCATACTGCACCTGGACACGGACAAGATGATTATGTGGTCGGACAAAAATATGGTCTGGAGACATACAACCCGGTCGATGACGGTGGTGTGTACAAGCCAGAGGTTGAAGAGTTTGGCGGACTCTTTGTGAGAAAAGCCAATCCGCTGATTGTTGAAAAATTGAGGACAGAAGGATCGTTGATCCATGATGATAAGGTCAATCATTCTTACCCACATTGCTGGCGTTGCCACCAGCCTATTATTTTTCGGGCCACGAGCCAGTGGTTTATCTCAATGGAGAAAAATGAGCTTCGGGAAAAAGCGCTGACCGCAATACGGGAAACTAAATGGATTCCGCCCTGGGGAGAGGAACGAATTTTTAGTATGGTCGAGAACCGTCCCGACTGGTGCATCTCCCGGCAAAGGGCATGGGGGGTTCCCATCACTGTATTTTGCTGTGCCGCTTGCGATGAAGTCTTGCGTTCGCCGGAAGTGTTTGCCCACATTGTTGATTTGGTAAAAGAGCACGGGGCAGATTTCTGGTTTGAAAAAGAAGCAGAGGAGTTGCTTCCTGAAGGCACTGCCTGTTCCTGCGGGAATAAGGAGTTTACCAAGATAAACGATATCCTTGATGTGTGGTTCGACTCGGGTGTGAGTCATGCGGCTGTTTTGGAGGGTGATCCTGACCTGGACTGGCCAGCGGATTTATATCTTGAGGGGAGCGATCAGCATCGAGGGTGGTTTCATAGTTCGTTGCTGGAATCGATTGGAACACGGGGCAAGGCTCCCTATAAGTCTGTACTGACACATGGATATGTTGTTGATGGAAAAGGTAAGAAGATGTCGAAGTCGGCGGGCAATGTTATTTCTCCGCAGAAAATAATTGATCAATATGGTGCAGATATTTTGCGGCTCTGGGTGGCATCGGAAAATTATCGCGAAGATATTCGGGTTTCTCAGGAAATACTCAAGCGACTGACTGAAGCATATCGAAAAATACGAAATACGTTTCGTTATCTTCTGGGGAATCTAAGTGATTTTGATTCGTCATCTGATTCTGTTGCCGCTGGCGACCTCATGGAGATCGATAAATATATCCTTTATCGTTTCAAATTATTGTGCGATAAAATCAATAAAGCATACGAGAATTATGAGTTTCATGTGTTCTATCATAGTTTCTATAATTTTTGCGTGGTAGACCTCAGCGCGTTTTATCTCGATATCCTGAAAGACCGTTTGTATACCTATCCGAAAAACTCCAGGGAACGGCGTTCGGGCCAGACAGCTTTGAATGAACTTTTGACAGGGATGACACGTTTAATGGCCCCAATTTTGAGTTTTACGGCGGAAGAAATCTGGTCTTATTATTCCAGGGGTAACTCTGAAGAAAAAAGCGTGCACATGAGCTCGTTTCCTGAGCCTATGGAAGTGAGCGTTGATGATGGATTCATCCGCAAATGGGAGATGTTGACTGAGCTGAAAAGTGAAGTGAGCAAAGCGCTGGAATTATGTCGCAGTGAAAAAGTGATTGGGCATTCACTGGATGCGCATGTGAGGCTGGTGCTTCCAGCAAATGTGCGCTCTGTTCTGGGTGATGAGTATGTAGATTTAAAGTTTATCTTTATTGTGTCCTCAGCTGAGGTGGTTGAGTTGCTTGGAGATGTTGATAAAGTTCACCGTAGCGAAAATCTTGAAGGTGTGGAGATCGGTGTTCGCCGTATGGGGGGAGACAAGTGTGAGCGATGCTGGAACTATTTTCAAGAGGAAGATGGCTCTGGCAAGGGAGAACATTCGTCAGTATGCTACCGCTGTATCGAAAACCTCGAATCGGCAAAGGCTTGATCAGTTTTGAAAAATAAATATCTGCAACTTCTTCTTGCCTCTAACTTCCTGATCGTTCTTGACCAGATAACGAAATACATGGTTACAATTCATGTTCCTTTGCATTACTCGATTTCTGTCGTTGAAGGATTTTTTAGTATTACCCACATTCGTAATCCTGGGGTCGCTTTTGGGTTGTTTGCCGGGCATGAGTCTGAGTATAAGGTTCTTTTTTTTGTTGTGATTTCTATAATAGCTATTCTTGCCATTCTGATTATTTTTCACCAGACACCCGATGATAAGAGGATGGTGAAAGTTGGATTGATTTTGATTTTTAGTGGAGCGATTGGCAATCTTATAGATCGTATCTTACATAAGGAAGTGATCGACTTCCTTGACTTTTTTTATAATGGGTCTCACTGGCCTGCCTTTAATGTGGCGGACTCATGTATTACAATTGGCGTCAGTTTTATGATCCTTGATTTGTTTTACGGAAATCCGGCGGAAGCAGGTTCCTCCAACCCATCGGATAAGTCCTTGCAGAACTAACCTTTTGACTCGGTCCAATGCCGGGTACTGTTAAATATCATGCACCCCATCCTGGTCGAATTCGGGTTTTTTAAAATCTTCACTTACGGCTTGCTGGTTGCGACCGGTTTTCTGGTGGCGATTCTATTCGCTTCGTCAAGAGCGCAGAAGGAGGGGGTGGATCCTCAAAAGATTCTTGACCTTTGTTTTTATGTCATGATCTCGGCTCTTGTTGGAGCACGCTTACTTTACGTTGTGGTTGAGTATAAGCATTTCTTGTCCTCACCTCTGGAAATTTTAAAATTCTGGAAAGGTGGATTGGTTTATTACGGCGGGTTAATTCTCGGCGTGGTCGTTTCTTTGTTGTATATGAAACGGCATCAGATGCCCATGTGGAAATCGGCTGATCTGCTTGCTCCATCGATTGCATTGGGGCAGGGGATTGGTCGTTGGGGCTGTTATTTTGCCGGGTGTTGTTACGGCCGAGAAACTGACGTTCCCTGGGCGATCACGTTTGCAGATTTGCAATCACTGGCCCCTCTTGGAATTTCTTTGCATCCGACTCAGGTCTATCTTTCTTTGAATGCGCTACTTATCTTTGCGTTTTTAATGTGGTTGAGTAAAAGAAAAACATTTGATGGCCAGATATTCTGGTCTTATGGTATTCTTTATTCGATCGGGAGATTCACCATAGAATACTTCCGTGGTGATGACCGGGGTTTTGCTGTCGAACAAGTTTTGTCGACATCGCAGTTTGTGGGAATTTTTATTCTTGCCCTGTCTGTGTTTATGTTGTTCACTCTTCATCGAAAAAAATCTGAGGAGCGGGCTGTCTCCTGACCCTGGCACTCGGAGCCGATTGTTACCCTAAGTCGTTTTCCCTATGAACGAGAAACCTACCCCAAAAATTCTGCATAAGCGAGTGTTCATCCGTCGGTCGGGTGCGGTAATATATAACATGTCGACCCAATCGTTGATATCTGAAATCAAGGAGGGTCGTTTGCAGAAAGACGACGAAATATCTACCGATCGAAAACGCTGGGTACGGCTGGATAGGCATTATCAGTTAGCCAGGTATTTTCCTGCAGAGCCTTCCTTTACTTCGGATCCCCTCCCTCCTGGTGTCGATCAGCGTCTGACCGAGGTCTCGGAATTATTGAGGGAACTGAGTTAGGTAGTGGGTTTTCCTTGGTTTCGAGAGTGTTGGTCGAAAGGAGGAGGGAGGATTAAAAGCGGCAGGGCCTGATCCCTACCGCACATTAGAAAATTTATTTAGCTACTACGTTTTCAGCTTGAGGACCTTTTTGCCCCTGACTGATTTCAAACTCTACATCTTGTCCTTCATTTAATGTTTTGAATCCGTCCCCTGTGACTGCTGAATGGTGGACGAATACATCTTCCCCTTCCTCTGTGTGGATAAAACCGTATCCTTTTTTGTTGTTAAACCACTTAACTTTTCCATTCGCCATGATACAATCCCTCCTCCAAGAAATGCGTGAATGCGAAAACCCTTTTAGCATATATCTGGGAATAGTGTCAAACATCGACCATGCGATAACTGATGTTTAAAGTTTGATTTATTTGCAGTGAACGCTGGTTATGAATAAGGTTTTTTGCTTTATTGAGCCTTTGATGTCTCTAGCAGGGATAATTTATTTATTCATTAAATTAGTCATAAGTTGTTAATTTAAGAATTGTTTAAAATTCAAGGATTTATATTGGTCTTGGGACAAGGTTGTTTTTTCTTACATTGATCAGACAGATTTTTTTTATTGTGTTAGAGTGGTATTATTATATTCTGTGGAGCTATTTTTTTTTGATAGATTGTCTGTGTTTATTTGGTGAAAGTATTTCAGGGGATGGAGACGGAGCGGTTTTTTGATTCAAAACCTATGGTTTGTATAGCAATACGATATCGAGGTGAGTCTGGAGGAGCTGACTCTTGCTAATGGGTACGAAATCATGGTACTTATCGCGATATTAGAGCAGAAAGCATCTTGACAAAAGATGAAGTGATGAAGGAAATAGCGGGTTTGTCCAAACGCGATGATTAAAAGCATTGCCCGATAAGAAGAGGGAGAGCAATGTCATTTTCCTTGAGTGTACTGGTTTACTGAATACGGGTAATCCTTGCTAATCCCGAAGGAAACTACGAACTCGGCATTGCATTGTGTGATCTTTTTCTGTTGTGAGTTGACCCTTATATCAAGCCCACCCCAGGTTGAAATAAAGTTTTGCGCTTGTTGATAATAATTGATTAAATTTTACTCCAATTGACATTCCGCATTAAAACCCCTAAACTCCCTTCATTATTTTTTATTGCCGATAGCTTAACTATTTGTTTTTATTATCTTCTATCGTTGGATAAGGAAGGTAATTATCACTGCGGCTTTTTTTGAGAAATTGATTATGTCGTCTGATAGCGCAAAAAAAATACTACTGGAGAGTTTTGCCAGAACAACGGATGAAATATTCTCGCTTAATGAGTTTGAGGAACTCCTTGATTCGAAAAAAAAGATTCGCATCAAATATGGGGTCGATGTCACCTCGCCTTTTTTACATATAGGTCACGCGGTTAATTTGTGGATGATGCGTGAACTTCAGGACCTTGGGCATAAGGTCATTTTTCTTATCGGTGATTTCACCACTCAGATTGGCGATCCGACAGGAAGAAGTAATACTCGTCCTGTCATTCCCCAGGCAGAAATTGACGCTAATGCCGAAGAGTTTATACGGCAGGCCAAGATGGTTCTCCGATTTGATGACCCTGACCTGTTGGAAATCCGGAGGAACTCTGAATGGTTTTCCGGGTATCAACTGGCAGACTTTTTGAAATTACTGGCGCTGGTGACCCACGCCCGGCTTATCTCGCGGGATATGTTCCAGCGGCGTATCGGCAATCAGGAAGATATTTATATGCATGAGATGATTTACCCTATACTTCAGGGCTATGATTCTTATGTTCTGGAATCCGATTTAACAATCATTGGTTCGGATCAGTTGTTTAACGAAATGCTGGGACGGTTTTATCAGCAGAAGTTTGGGCAAACCCCTCAGGTCATCATTACCACAAAAATTACCCAGGGAATAGATGGCAAGGCGAAGCAGAGTAAGAGCCTCGACAACTACATTGGGTTGGGGCATTCATCACGCGATAAATTTGGTCGTTGCATGAAGGTTCCCGATAATTTGATTGTTGACTATCTGAAGGTTTATACAAAAATACCGATGGATGAGATAGCAGGGCTCGAAAAGGAAATTAGCGCCGATCCCATGAAGTGGAAAAAGTTTCTTGCTGAAGAAATAATAAAACGCTATCACGATGAAGCTTCAGCAAAGAGTGAGCGGGAGTGGTTCGAAAATACGTTTTCCAAAAAAATCACACCGGACGATATACCTGTCCTGGAGGTGGAAGAAGATCACTGGGTCGCCATTGATTTATTGAAGAAATTCTTTAACGATTCGAAAAGTAATAGTGACCTGCGCCGATTGTTTAAACAGGGCGCTGTTTCCATCAACGGAGAAAAAGTTCCAGAATATGACTCAAAGATGGAACTTGCGCTGGATGATGTGGTCAAGGTGGGAAAGCGTACCTGGTTTAAAATTAAGATAACGAACAGTTAGAGTTGTTACCATGAATAGCTTTGATTCCTTACTTGTCTATGGGTAGGCCATGCTCTAATTTATATCCCATGGCGATCTCAAAAGTTCGCAGTTTCTTTCCCGACTCAGAATCATAAATCTCCGCCAACACGTCATTTGACTGGCACAGAGCAAGAAAGTGACCAAGCTCCTCTTTGGTCCCGTTAATCAAATTCCCCCATTCGCTGTTAACAAAAATCCCTTCACTGTAATCACCTTCCCTGCGGACAATCACCTTTTTTTCCAATTCGATAGTTTCAAATTACAGACAATAATCAGTGCGCACAACGGGCTTTGGAGGAGACTTTTTGATCAGGAAATAAATTATAGCGGTAAGGAGAAATATTCCCAGGGTCAATTGCAGTCCATTTAAGTTCATGCTTTTAGTTTTTCTGTTATTTGGGTGTCAGATGTTCAATATTTTCCTTTAAGGTTGCAGACTTGTTGGGAGTCGGGTCGATAATCGGCCAGATGAGAATAAACAGAATGAAGCTTACAACTATAATTCCAATGAAATAACCAACCCCGTCAATGAAGGAAACTTTTTCTTTCATTTACCCTCTAAGTCACTTGGTGAAGAAATATTATTTTTTTATCCAGATTGGAACGGTAAATCAAGGTTTTTTTAAATATTTTTGAGATTTCACCTTAGATTTACATAAGATTTGCAAAGTTGTGATAATTTTTAAGACATTTGTGCCGTTAAGTAGGTAAATTTAAATAATTTTTACACAGAGGTAAAAATAGAATCTTTACGGAATGAAAATAGGGGGACTTGGTGACGTAATTGCCCAAGAGGGCTGTATTGATTTTGAAGAAAATTTGCACAAAGACAACCTCCGGTTCATGGCGGAGATGTTTGAGGGTGTTTTTTGGGAAGAGTACGAACGAAAATATGGTGATGATGCTTTCCCATTCGTAGTATGAACTATCTTTTCGTAGAGTATAGCCATTAGGATATATGAGAGGCCACCTGTTAGTCAGGGTGGTCTTTTTTTTGTTTAGAGGTTACCATATGCCACTAATATAAATGAGGTAATTATTATTTTTGTTTGATATTTTTTTCTGAAAACTCAATTCCATTTCCAACTTGACTTCATTTACGGAGGTTCCTGCTATGGTTGAAAAGTTTACCCATCTGGACACCAGCGACGTTGAGACAACTGAATCCTTTTTCTCTGACCGCTTTCTGCGGGCACGTATGAACAGCGGATGCCCATCCAATGAAGGGTTAGATCTGATCTTTGAAAAAGATCGGGATCTTGAGTGGCAGGATCGTCACTGGAAGGAAGTTAAAGCGAATCAGTTGAAGTACGATGAAGATGTCAATCAGTACATTACCTTAACCCTGTCCGATTTAGTCAAACCCAAATCACAAGCCCTGGTAAACAAGTATCTGGTGAGCATGGAAGCAGATGCGGGACAGTTGGTAGTTGAGGAAGGCGAGCGTTCGAAAAAATTTATAGCATATCGAGTCAACGCAGACTTTTTTTTGATCAACCTAGGATTGTTTCATCCTGACACTAATATTCTTGGTGATGCCTATATAGACAAAGGTGGACATTACTACTCCTCGGCGGCCACCAGTTTAAAGGAGGTTTTTGGCGGCAGGTCTTCTTTGTCAGACACGATGGAAAAACTGTCATGTCAGTTTGGAAAGTACGTGAAAATTTTAAGGCATATGAAAAATTCAGAAGATAATTTTCTGAGTTTTCATTTTAAGTTTTCCAAACCAGAAATTGAAACGCTGGAAAGGACTCTGGCGGATCAGTCGGCTCATAGAAAAAATCCTGGCCCTAATTGACGGTTCCTTATAGTTTCAAGTGGTTGATCCGCTATTGCAGGTTTTGGCCGGGTGGCAAAAGGTATTAGCTTTTGGCCAGGTAATATTTTCTACTGGGCGCAGTTCGCCTTTAGAAACGGAAGGGTTAAATTTCCTGGCATTTGAAAAACCCTGCTGTGTCACTTCCTTTGTCTGTATATAAAAAGCACTCACACATACTTTATGAATGGGTTCTTCGGCAGAGAATTCCTCGCTACCCATATTGAAACAACCCGCTTTCAATAAAACCATTGTGTCAACATCGGGTCTGTCGGATGCTTCTATCGTGCCGGAAGGGAACAAGGGGGGGGGAGACTGCAGGACAGGAGCAAAATGGAAAAACCCCAACTATGCTTGGGCATAAATCAGTCTTTTAATATGAGCTCGATATAAACCATCCATGCGATCACGGAAATAATGAGAACCGTATAACCAGCATGAACCCAGATGGTGAATACCGGGCTTTCCTTGCGTTTTTCTGGAACACTTTTTTTGTCCTGAGGGTCAGTCACGTCACAGGTTTTGCCTGGAAATTGAAAGTATGCATTTTGATAATTACGTTCGACTGGTGATTTCTATCAAGTGATACCCGAATTGTGTTTTTACCGGGCCATGAACTTTTCCCACTTCTTCACTAAAAACTACGGTGTCAAATTCGGGCACCATTTGTCCGGGGCGGAACTCACCCAGGTCTCCTCCATCAGCTCCTGATGGGCATTTTGAAAATTTCTTTGCAGATTCGGCAAAGTCGGTACCCGCCTCAATTTCACTTTTTAGTTTAAGGCATTCTTCTTCGTTACCCACAAGAATATGGCGTGCGCACGCTGATGACATTTTTATCTCCTTAGGGGAAAATTAAACTGACTATATAAATTATTGGTTTCGTATGGATAATAGCCGAGATTCGATTTTATGGCAATAAGGGAAGCTCCTCAAGGTGGTCCTCTGGAAAAACTCAATATCGGGGTGTATTGAAAATGATTTTACGAGAATAGTGATCAGGCTAAACGAGGTTGGTCAGAGGTGGCAGGGTTTTACTTCGGCAGGATCGGTTAAAAAGTATTTTATTCCGCTTCCAGACTATGAGTGGTCATTTCACCGGTAAAAAACCCGGTTTTTGATTATCCGTTGAGAAAAACCTGTGTCCGATCAAAAGGCCCATATTTTACGAGAGATTCAGACCAATTTCCACTTTAGACTGGTAGGCAAACGCTCTATGTGGCCCATCACTGAATCCTTCAAGTGATGCTTCATGGAAGGCGGTACTAATGCCATATCCTGCATACAGGAGAAAATGCTTCACCTATATCGAAATGATAAATAGCATTTAGCATAAGCTAATTGGCTGTCTCTGTTCCCTCAGACTACGGGGTTTCAGTCATTGAAAAAGTGATCCAATAGCGATAAAATGATGTACATTTTTAAAAATTTTACAGGTTATTAGGAACGGGAATGAGAGAAAATACTTTAACGCTCAAAGAAAAGCTCGAAAGTTCTAAAAAATACTTTCCAAATGCTGACTTTAAGGGAGCCGATCTTGAAGACGCTGATTTGGCTGGAGCGATATTGACTGGCTCCGATTTACGAGATGCCAACTTGAAAAGTATATTCCTCAGCAATTCCCAGATCTCTAAATCCAACCTTAGCGGAGCTGATCTGAGCAACGCAAATCTCAGCGGGGCGGATTTGAATAAATCCAATCTGGGAGGAGCCAACCTTCATAAAGCCTATCTCAGACGCGCCGACCTCCGTGGGGCCAACTTAAGCGAGACCAACCTCACCAAAGCGAACCTCAGGGAATGCGCGCTATTTAAAGCCTGGTTTAAAAAGTCCGATTGCAGTGGTGCCAACCTGCAAAATATTAAAGGTGCCCAGGCAAAAATGCAGGAATCCATTTTAATAGGGGCAAAGATGGCAGGAGCAGACCTTACGGGAACACGGCTTGAGGGTGCAAACTTGGAAGATGCCAGTCTGCACACGGCAAATCTTAGCCGGGCCTTTTTAAAAGACACGAACCTCACCCGAACCGACCTTCGTGGAGCCAATTTACGCTATGTAGTGGGGCTAACTTGGGAACAGATAGAGCATGCCTGTATCGATAAGAGTACCCTGTTGCCTGATTATCTAAAAGTCAAATGGACCTCACAGAATACGTTTGAGAATATGGGTGAGGAGGATTAGGTCTATTCATTTAATCATCTTTTAAACAGTGAAATTTTAAAGGGATGATAGAGGTTTGCGGGATAATATTCATGATGAAATCTGAAAATGGTCAATATGAGGTTTATTCATGGCTGAAGAAAGACCAAGGAGGAGGCGCAGAGAGGACTGGAGAAAGCCCCTACCCATAAAAGAACCTCAGGTTCGTTAAACGCGAGAGCCCAGAACTGCCAAAAGCAACGACTAAAGCCTGTTAAAAACACTTCTAACGTAACCAAGTGGGTGGTCAGTATTATGGTGTGTCTTGGGATTGTCTGGGTTTATTCAGGCGAGTGTAAAGAAACAAGCGGAAAAACTTATCAATGATAGATACAACATGTCTCTGACCGTCTTTGGTCCGGTTCTGAATCAATGAAAGCCTTCGTCTGCCTGATGGTCGTTTCGGTGACCATTTTCATATCCTCCCATTATAGCTTTGCGAAATGTCCGACAAGGATGGGCTCTCTGTATCCTCAGGATAATTTTTGGGTGATTGCCCACAGAGGATCAGTTACCAAGTTTCCAGAAAATACGTTTCCCGCGTTCCAGGAGGCTTTAGATATCGATGGAGCCAACTCGCTGGCAATAGACCTTTCTTTTACAAACGATAAGAAGGTTGTGCTATGGCACGATTGGGACCCGAATAGTCCAACAGCTCTTATCAGGCAGGGGGGAAGGGAGCCTGTTGTCAAATTTTTACCTTCTACCCCTCCACCCAGTCACTCAAGATGGAGACAAAAAACTAGTGAACTTACTTTGTCACAGTTAAGGGCTCAGTATGGGTATGAGGAGAAAATCACCCATTACAAATCCAGGGCCCGGATACCGACATTTCAAGAATTTATTGAATGGGCGCAACACCAAGACAAACTCCAGTTGGTTTTGCTGAAGTTCAGAGTGCCCAGAGAGGAAATACCTTTGCTCTCGGTTATGCTGAAAAAGATAAAAGCAATTATGGATAGCCTTGATTCTCCGCAACGCTTTCAACTGGTATTTTCAATTCCATATAAAGATGCGTTAAAAAAAATAAAGAATCAATTCAGTGATTTTATGTTTTCCTATGATCAGGAAATTCCAGCGGTTGGAGTTGTGAATTACCATCGTTTCACAAGTATCCCACGGGCCATGGAATTGAGAAACGGTTTTGCTGAGATAGGGTTTTCAGCCATGCCCATACTTGCCAGTCCGCCCTTTATGGATCCGTGGGTAATCTATCAACATGTGTTGAGTCTGGATTTCAAAATTCGCGATAACTACAGAAACAGTACTTCCGCATATATTAAAATGATCAGTTGGAACTTTAACGATGAAGAAAAGATGCGATGCCTGATTAACCTTGGGATTGATGGAATTGTGACAGACCGGCCCGATGTTTTAAGGACCCTGGCGCTGGATATGGGGAAAAAACTGGACTGAGGCGATATATAAGCGGGAATATTAAAGGGTAGGGGGATGATAAAACCAATAACCAGCACTGCCCCTAAACCAGGACAGCGCCAGATATGGATTTATTAAACAGGAAAAGATTCCTGGGTGACCGCGGAAGGCTTTTTCTTTCGCCCCTTTGTGGGCTTGCTGTAGAGGAAAGGGTCTTGGCACAGCTTGTCCGATCTCTTATCCAGCGTTTTTTGAGATATAACTTTCTGCAATTTTCCAGAAGGACCGTATACTTTAACTTCGTGAATCATATTTTGTACCCTGAATAATTTGAATAAGCTGGAGACCTGTCCCCAGAGGTGAAGCAATACACTCTATCGGACCAAAATTAAAATGCCGTTAACTAAACATTAAGATTTATTAATTTTGCAGAGCCTCCCGGTCAATAAAGTCTGAAAAATCGCTAAATATGGGCGGAGCAGCTTAAATAGAAATAGGCATACCAATGTAGAGTGATTAGCTCATTGGCGAAGAATATGAGGTGGGCGCGGGGCAACGACTCATTTGTCTTTCTGGAAAAACCCAACGACGGATAAAAGATTTTCTGAGTTTATTATGCTCTGCCGTATTTATCTTCGTAGCGGTTGATGTCGTTTTCGTCAAGCCTGTTGCCAAGTTGGACTTCGATGATTATGAGTGGGGATTTGCCAGGGTTGGTCAGTCGATGTTTGGCTCTCTGGGGAATTTCGATGGATTGGTTCCGTGTCAGATTGTGGGATGTTTCATCAATCTGGACCTGGGCTGTGCCGCTGATGATGGTCCAGTGCTCGCTTCTGTGTTCGTGCGATTGCAGGCTTAGCGATTCGCCGGGATGAACTTCGATGCGCTTGACCAGATAGTTGGTCTCTTTTTGCAGAACCGTATAGTTTCCCCATGGGCGGGTTTCTGTTATTGAAGAGATCGCTTCAGGACGCTTTTCTAACTTGATTTGTTCAACGACTTTCTTTACGTCTTGTGCCCGGTTTTTAGGGCAGACCAGTAGCGCATCGGGCGTGTCAACCACGATCATATTGTTCAGTCCCAGTGCGGCAACAAGTTTGCTGTCTCCTTGAATGATTGATTCACTGCTGTCAATAGTAATCACATTGCCAGTTACCACGTTACCCCGGGGATCTTTTTCCGAAATATCCTCAAGCGCGGTCCATGCGCCTACATCATTCCAGCCAATGTTTGCTGGCAGGACTGCGGTATTGTCCGATTTTTCCATCAACCCATAGTCAATGGAAATGGATTCTAGGCGGGCAAATACTTTCTTGCCAGATTCATCTAACATTCGATAGGGGTAGCGTCCCTTTGCTTCAACGGTATTGGTGGCGAGGGCATCAAGTTGTGCGTGAAGATTTGGCATGTGTGTCTTGATTTCATCGAGCAGTGTGGAGACTTTCCACATGAACATGCCGCTGTTCCAGTAATAACCGCCTTCTTTTAGATATTTTTCTGCTGTGGATTGATCAGGTTTTTCTACAAATTGGTCTACCTTGAAGGCATCATTCTTTAAGGCCTGGCCTTTCTTGATATATCCATAACCGGTTTCAGGTGCCAGGGGTTCGATGCCCAGGGTAACGAGACGGTTGCTCTCAGCAACAGTTTTGGCACTCAGCAGTAATTCACAAAAATCTTCAGGGGTGGTGATTGCGTGGTCTGCCGGAAAAACAGCCATGATTGCAGAGGGAGCTGATTCACTAAGAACACGAGCTGAATAACCGATGGCTGCAGCCGTGTTTCGCCCAATCGGTTCGGCGATCAGCCGAGAGGGGCAAAATCCCATCGGCTCAAGTTGGCGACAGGTTTCCAGTGCGTACTTTTCGTTGGTAATCACCCAGGTGTTTTCAGGCGGAATGACCGGAGTCATTCGGTCAAGGGTGTTCTGGATCATGGTTCCCTGATCTGTGATTTTTAGCAATTGTTTGGGAAGTTGTTCCCTGCTTTTAGGCCAGAAGCGGGTGCCGCTACCTCCAGCCAGAATGACTGCGTACATATGAGAGTTGTCCAAGGTATTGTGAAAAATAGTGCGAACAATCTAATGCCCAGCCGGGAGGCGTGGACTAACGGATTCTTGATAGATAATTGAATTTATATGTGCTAACTTACTTTATCCACCTGCATCACTGTGTCCGGCAAATTTTTTTTTAGGGTTTTATCACGAATTCTGGCACCCATTTTAGCCGATTCAACATCAAAGGACTAGAAAATAAACCAGAAGGTAATGATTCAGCTTAATTAAAGATTGTGATGATCTGGCAGAAGAGCCAGAATCCGGTTTTCGACTCATCTGGAGGCATATGGAAAAGGCAATATTTTATCCATTTTTAATGTTTGTTTTTGCGATCTCAATGATCGGGGGATGGGTTCCAACAGTCAAGCTGTTGTCGCAGACGACTTTTCGTCTCGTTATCAGTTTTTGTGCGGGTATTTTGTTGGGTGCGGTATTTTTTCATATCCTTCCGGAAATCGCCACCGTTCTGGAAAGCCAGCTGGGTTATTCGATCATGTTTGGATTCCTTCTCATATTTGTTTTGGAAAAGTTTATCATGGTGCATCCCTGTGAAGAGGGTGAGTGCAATTATCACAAGGTGGGGCTTGCCGCATATGTCGGGATTGGCCTTCACAGTATTCTTGATGGAATTGCCATTGGCGCTGGGACTATGATGAACTTGAGCGTTATCATTATCCTCGCTGTGACTATTCATAAATTTCCAGCTGCTTTGGCATTGAGTAGTTTGCTTGTTAAAGGAGGAGAATACTCCAAGAAGAAAATATTGTTCTCCATGTTTATTTTTTCTTTGGCGACTCCTGTCGGAGCTTTATTTACCATATATTTTTTTCAGGGACTTGACGATTATATTGTTGCCACAGCACTTGGGATTTCGGCAGGGACCTTCCTGTTTATATCAATAGGCGACCTTCTCCCGACTGTTTACGAAGAGCATGAGAAAGGATATAAAAACCTGGTATCTCTTTGCATGGGAACAGTGGTAATGATTCTATCGCACGGGCTGGTGTGATTCTTCCTCAAATGTGTGGTTTGCTCATGAATGGGTAATCTGCAAGTGGAAAAAGCATCTCGCGCTTCCTTTCTTTCCTGTAGCGACAAATGATCCCTGAAAAATTAAAAGCCTACCTTCCATACATGCAGAAATATCGTCGTGAAATGACGGCTGGTATTTTCGCATTGTTGATGGCCGATTTCGCAGCATTATCGATTCCGTTGTTGCTCAAGCTGGTGGTGGATGAACTGCCAAAAGGGCCTTCACGTTCTGATCTTATGGGATTCGGTGGAATACTCCTTGTTGTGGCTTTCGTGCAGGCTATTTCACGGTTTGGTTGGCGAAAGCTTTTGTTTGGTCCCTCGCGCAAAGTAGAAACGGATATTTCAAATAATCTTTTTTCCCATTTCCTTTTACTTGATAAGATATGGTTTCTACGTCAGAAAACAGGAGACCTGATGTCCCGCGCGACCAACGACCTGCGTGCGGTTCGTGATTTCGTAGGCCTTGGTTTGCTCATCCTGATCGATTGTGTCGTAGTCATCGTATGTTGTGTCAGTCTGATGATTTGGATCAATCCTTCGCTCACTCTTGTCGTTCTGGTTCCGCTCCCGGTTCTATCCATACTTTTTTGGAAGTTTCTTCCAGAAATGGGTCGCCGTCATGAAGTAGTTCAGGAGCATCTTGCCAAAATCACATCACATGTTCAGGAAAACCTTGCGGGTATTCGTGTCTTACATGCATTTGTGCAGGAAGAAGCTGAGAAAAGAAAATTTGATGAACTCAATCGGGAATACATTCAAAAGAATTTGAGTGTGACCCGGCTATTCGGAATTTTCACTCCCTCGCTCATGTTGACTGTTGGCGTGGCCGCGATGATTTCTCTTTGGGCCGGTGGTAAAGCTGTGATTCTGCAAGACATGACTCTCGGTTCGTTCGTGGCCTTCAACGGTTATCTGTTGATGTTGTCGTGGCCAATGATGGGAATCGGTTATGTCACCAACCTTACCCAGAAGGGGCAGGCGGCTATGAGTCGCATTCAGGAAATTTTTTCAGCGCAGGCAGGAATTTGTGATAGCGAGAACATCGTTAAGCCGATCACTGATCTGAAGGGCGAAATTGAGTTTCGAGGGCTTGATTTTTTCTATCCACAAAGAAATCAGGAATCCCTCAAAGACATTCGATTGAAAATTCCTGAAGGGCAAATCCTGGCGATAGTAGGTATGATCGGCTCAGGCAAAAGCACTCTTGTGCAATTGATTCCACGTTTATATGAGGCAGGTCAGGATATGTTGTTTCTTGATGGTCATTCGATTCGAGAAATTCCATTGGCGGTGCTTCGTGAGAGCATAGGGTTTGTTAATCAAGAGCCATATTTGTTTTCTGCCACCATTCGGGAAAATATTACTTTTGGCGTAAACGAGGTTGCAGACGATGAAATAAATGAGGTTGTTAGGAAGGCAGGTTTGCTAGCTGATATGAACCGATTTCCTGATGGGTTAGGAACAATTGTTGGTGAGCGGGGTGTATCGCTTTCCGGAGGGCAAATTCAGCGTATTGCCTTGGCGCGAGCTTTACTGACACGCCCTAAAATTCTTATTCTGGATGATGCGTTCTCCAGTCTCGATGCGGAAACAGAAGAAGATATTTTGTCCGATATAAAAGAATTCACGCGTGGAGTCACCACAGTGATTGTGTCTCATCGACTATCAGCGGTTCGCAAAGCGGATCGCATAGTTGTGATGAATAATGGAAAGATAGTGGAAGATGGCACTCACGATAAATTGATGCTGTTGAATGGAGAATACGCAAGATCCTTTAAAAGCCAGGCACTGGCGATGGAAATGGAGATTACTCTTCAATGAGCGAACTGCATCAGGAAAATTTGCAGGACAGTGATCTCGACTGGGCTCTGTTCAAGAGGATCATTGTTTACCTGAAACCCTATCGTATGTTGGTGGCGCTGGCTATATTCTTTCTTTTTTGCGTTTCCATATTAGGTCTTGCCGGACCCTACCTTACCAAAGTCGCGATAGATGATTATATTTCGGTGTCCAATCTTGAAGGATTGAATCAACTTGCGCTGATTTATCTTTCTGCTTTGGCTATGGCGTTTTTCTTTCAGTTTGCCCAGACTTATTTAATGCAGTACATCGGTCAAAAAGTGATGTATGACTTGCGAACCCAGACTTTTGCTCATTTGCATCGAATGTCATTTAAGTTCTTCGACAAGAACCCTATAGGAAAACTTGTGACACGAGTGGTTAATGATGTTGAAGTTCTCAACGAAATGCTCACGTCTGGGTTAATTCTTGTCTTTAGCGACTTATTCACTTTGGCGGGAATATTTTGCGTGATGCTGTATCTGGACTGGCAATTGACTTTGGTTGTGTGCATTGTGTTCCCTTTATTGTCTATGGCGACCCGGGCTTATCGAGTTCGAGCGCGGGACGCGTTGAGGAAAAATCGTGCTCATGTGACCCGGTTAAATTCGTTTCTAGAAGAAAACTTATCTGGAATGCCAACTGTTCACCTTTTTCACAGGGAGAAAATTCACGAAGAAAAATTCAGGGACATTAACGATGATAAAGTTAAAGAAGACCTTCGTGCGATTCACTACAACTCCGTTTATCTCCCCTCAATTGATGTGTTCAGCGCTCTTGGAATGGGGCTGGTGATATGGTATGGCGGCGGTAAGTTTGTTCAGGAACAAATGCAACTCGGCGTTCTGGTTGCATTTCTACAGTATTTGCAGAAATTTTTTGAGCCAATTCGCGATCTTGCTGAGAAATTTAATATTATTCAAACAGCCATTGCCTCGGCAGAGAGGACCTTTGAGTTGCTGGACACACCAGAGGATGTGAGTGATCCGCCTATTCCACTTCCGGTCAAGCGCATGCGCGGCGAAGTTGAGTTTCGTAATATGTGGCTTTCCTATCAGAAAGACCAATTCGTGCTGAAAGATATTTCGTTCACTGTCAGGGAAGGGGAGAGCCTGGCCATTGTTGGCGCGACAGGAGGTGGAAAGTCGTCTCTCGTGAATGCCTTGTGCAGGTTTTATGAAATCAGTCGAGGGGATATATTGTTGGACGGTGTCTCTATTAAAGATATGAGTAAGTATGACTTGCGTCGGCAAATCTCTCTCGTTCAGCAGGATGTGTTCCTGTTTTCTGGAAATATTATAGATAATATTCGCCTGGGTAACACGGAATTGCCATCCGAGCATATTGAGTCAGTCGCGCAATCTGTCAATCTGCATACATTTGTTGATCGCCTGCCGGGTAAGTATGAACAGGAAATACGGGAGCGAGGCAGTGTGCTTTCTCTCGGTCAAAAGCAATTGCTGTCGTTTGCCAGGGCCTTGGCGGCCGATCCCAGGATACTCATTTTGGATGAAGCGACTTCTAGTATCGACACAGAAACCGAACAGCATATACAAAGTGCGATTAAAGAAATCATACAAGGCAGGACATCTATTATAATTGCGCACAGGTTATCAACTTTAAAGCATGTTGACAAGATTCTGGTCCTTAAGGAAGGACAAATTGCTGAATATGGAACACAAAAAGAATTGATTCGTAAAAAGGGAATTTATTGGAAACTCTACAATCTGCAAGCGGGGAGCGGTGCGAAGTAAAGTAGTTGCATGTTTAAAAAATATGGATTTTCCCTTTATTAATTAATGGAAATTAAGAGGCATTGAGCTTCTAAATTTATAATGTGATAAGGTAAATAAATTTTGTCTGATTCGTGCCTGATTAAAATTCAGGCCTTTTTCTTGAATTCTATGGCCAGTCGTCTGGCAACGCGGTTGTCCCGGACATGTTCCGTTATGATTTCTTCCATGTCTTCTTTTGTTTGGGGAGAATACCAGACATCGTCTGGATAAACGACCATCGCTGGACCGTGAGCGCAGGCATCGAGACACCCGGCTTTATTGACACGCACCTTACCTTTTAATCCCATTTCATGGATACGTCCCTTCGCGTAATCGAGTAAATTGTCTGCTCCACATGCGAAGCATGAACCGCGAGGGTCATCGTCGGTACGTTTATTGTTGCAGATGAAGAGATGTTTTTGGAATCGGGACATGGTATGCCAGAACTGCGAGGGTTACCCGTCGGCTTTAGGCAGTTTGTGGGATTGATGTTCTTCCAGATATTCCTTGAATTTTCCAAAATTGACGTAGCATTGATCGCAACTGTCCGGAAAGACTGTTACGATGACACCTTTTTCGATTTTCTTTGCCAGTTCCAGCGCACCGCAAAGTGCCGCCGCCGATGAATGGCCTACGAGAATGCCTTCTTCCTTTTCGAGAGTTTCAACCATATCGTAAGCGTATTCGGTTGAGACGCTTAGCTTGCCATCGAGAGCGGACTCATCATAAATTCCGGGAACGATTGAACTGGCCATGTGCTTCAAGCCTTCCAGTCCGTGTAGTTCTTCCTCAGGTTCCAGCGCGAAGCATTGTATGTCCCTGTTGAAATCCTTGAGGCCACGAGTGGTGCCCATAATGGTCCCGCCGGTTCCTATTCCAGCGATAAAATGGGTGACGCGATGATCAGTTTGTGTCCAGATTTCTTTTGCGGTTGTTTCGTAGTGTGCCTTCCAGTTGGAATCGTTATTGTACTGGTCTGGCATGAAATAGGTGTCCGGGTTTTCCTCATAGATTTTTTTAGCGAGAAGAATTGCCCCATCAGACCCTTCAAACGGACTGGATGTGACAATTTCAGCACCGTAGAAATCAGCCATGAGGCCCTTTCGTTCTTTGCAGACATTGGCTGGCATCACCAGTTTTACTTTATAGCCTTTTACCTTGCCTATCAGCGCATAAGCAATTCCTGTATTGCCTGATGTGGAGTCAAGTATTGTTTTATATTTTGTCAGCGCGCCAGATTTTTCACCATCCTCAATCATTTTAAGCGCGGGGCGTGCCTTGACCGATCCACCCGCGTTTTTCCATTCTGCCTTGGCAAAAATGGTAACGCCCTTATACTCCTGCCCTAGGTTCTTTATCCGGATCAGGGGGGTATTCCCGATTGTCTTTAGTACCGAGGTGTCTGTGATTACCGGACAGCTGGGGGTCTGGACTTCTGTTGGCAATGAGAGTTTCATTTTAAATTTTGACATGAGGGATTAGATTTCATACCTTAACAAAATGGTGCAGATAAAATGAAACAATCCTCAATATGAATCTAAATTATCTTGGCAAACCACAAAACTCTTCGTAGTCGACCAATTCCTTGATAGTTGGGTTATCACCACAGACGGGGCATTTGGCATCCTTCCTTAATTTGAGATTACGAAACTCTGTGTTGAGGGCATCGTAGATAAGGAGTTTTCCGATCAGCGGTTTGCCAATTCCCAGAATCAGTTTTAATGTTTCTACAACCTGCAGGTTTCCTATCACCCCTGCCAAAACACCCAGTACCCCACCTTCCTGACAGTTAGGAACCATTCCAGGAGGAGGAGGTTCGGGATATAAACATCTGTAACAAGGGCCTTCATCGGGTTTGAAGACGGTGACTTGCCCTTCAAACCGATAGATACTGCCATGAATGAGAGTTTTGTTTTTCATAACACAGGCATCATTTACGAGATACCGGGTCGGGAAATTATCTGATCCATCCACAACGTAATCGTAGTTTTCTATCAACTCCATGATGTTGCCTGATTCCAGCCTCTCGTTGTAGAGAGTGACTTTTACATCAGGATTAAGTGCCTGGATCGTTTTTTTTGCGGATTCAGTTTTTAACATTCCTATCCGCTCGGTTGAGTGGATGATCTGCCTTTGAAGATTACTCAGGTCTACGGTATCGAAGTCAACTATCCCGAGGTTGCCTATGCCAGCGGCGGCGAGATAATATGCGGCGGGCGAACCCAGTCCCCCCGCTCCAAGAAGTAGAACTCTGGCTTCCAACATTTTCTGCTGGCCTGCGCCACCCACTTCAGGAAGAATGATATGGCGGCTGTAGCGCTCTATTTGTTCATCAGTAAAGTCGATCATCAAGCTCCAACTCCACCGGCGATAGCTGGAATGATCGAAATTTCGTCACCATCTTTCACGGCTGTTTTTTCGCCATCGAGAAAACGGATATCTTCTTCATTGAGATAAATATTTATGAATCGCCTGGGTGCCCCATTTTCTTCGCAAATCCGTTCTTTTATTCCGTTGAACTGGTTCTCCAGGTTGTTGAGAATATCGGAAATAGTTCCACCTTCAGCCGACACCTCAGCCTGATTGTCTGTCAGCTTCATTAAGGGGGTGGGAATTCTTACTTTGACTGCCATGTTTAAATCTCCTTGATACTGTTATGCAGTTACGCTGTTGGAATATATTTCTTCAAAGCTGTTTAACTTAGGTTCGATGACCGTAAGGTCGGAGTACTGCCCATTCAGGGCTTCAACCGTTTTGAGTCCATTTCCTGTGACACAGATGACCGTTGTTTCATCTGGTTTGATGCGCCCTTGCTGGACCAGTTTTTTGGTGACACCAACGGTCACGCCACCAGCAGTCTCAGTGAAAATGCCTTCCGTTTCCGCGAGTAGTTTCATCGCTTCCACAACTTCTTCATCGCTGACATCTTCGCCATAGCCGCCGCTTTCCTTGGTTGTCTTGACACCATAATAACCGTCTGCCGGATTGCCAATGGCGATGGACTTGGCAATGGTGTTCGGTTTTACCGGTGTGATGACATCGGTTCCCTTTTTGATGGCGGTAGTGACAGGTGAACAACCTGTTGCCTGAGCCGCAAAAACTTTAGTTTGGACTTTACCATCAAGCAGACCGAGCATTTCGAATTCATGAAAGGCTTTCCAGATTTTTGTGATCAGCGAGCTTCCCGCAACGGGAACGATGACATTGTCGGGGACTCTCCAGCCCAGTTGCTCTGCGATTTCGTATCCGTATGATTTGGACCCGTCGCCATAATAGGGGCGAATGTTTATATTTACGAATGCCCATTTATGATGCGCGGCTATTTCACTGCATAGTCGGTTGACATCGTCATAGGAACCATTGACGGCAATCAACTGAGTGCCGTAAATCAGAGTCCCGAGAATTTTTCCTGCTTCAAGTCCATCGGGAATAAAGATACAGCTTTTCAGTCCCGCCTCTGCCGAGTGGGCGGCAACCGAGTTGGCCAGATTCCCTGTGGACGCACATGAAATTGTGTCGAATCCGAATTCAATCGCTTTTGATACTGCCACCGCAACCACTCTGTCTTTGAATGAAAAAGTGGGATGGTTAACGGAATCATTCTTTATATAAAGTTTGTTGAGTCCGAGTGCCTTACCCAGGTTTTTGGCATGTACCAGAGGAGTGAATCCCACATGGTGGCCGACTGCATTAGGCTCATCTATAGGCATGAACTCCTTGTAACGCCACATAGAGGGAGGGCCATCTTGAATGGACTTTCGTGTTACCTGTTTCCCGATGGCCTCATAATTATAATCGACTTCCAATGGGCCGAAACAAAACTCGCACACATGAATCGGTTCTTTTGGAAATTCTCTCTTACACTCTTTACATTTAAGTCCTTTTACATTTCCCATGCAATCTGCTTCCTTAAAAATATTGATGAAAACTGAAGTAGCGTTCGCCCGTATCCGGGAGGACAACTACAATGTTTTTTTCTGGTCCCAGTTCCTCTGCCATCTGGTAGGCGGCGCAAACAGCGGCTCCAGCAGAAATGCCTACCATCAAACCTTCCTCGCTGGCTAATCTTTGCGAATATGCAAACGCATCTTCATCGCTCACAGGTAGGATGCGATTGACGATATCCAGATTCAATACTTTCGGCTTGAATCCGGCTCCGATTCCCTGGATTTTATGCGGTCCCGGATTTTTACCCGAAAGAACAGCGGAAGTTGCTGGTTCAACACCGACTATTTTTACATCATCGAAATGTTGTTTGATCGCTTCCCCACATCCGGTGATTGTTCCACCCGTTCCGATTCCTGCGACGAACCCGTGAATCGCTTCGTCACCCATTGCAACGATAATTTCCGGTCCAGTCGTTCGCCTGTGAACTCCCGGATTGGCGGCATTGTTGAATTGCTGGGGCATGAAGTAATCAGGATTTTCAGTCGCAAGCTCTTCTGCTCTTTCAATGGTGCCTTCCATGCCAAACTCGGCACGACTCAATTCTGTTTTCGCGCCAAAACTTTCCAGAATCATCCTGCGTTCGGCACTCATGTTCTCCGACATAACGAGAATAACTTCATAACCCTTCACCGCGCCGACAAGAGCTAGGCCGATTCCCGTATTGCCACTGGTGGGTTCAATAATGGTGGAGCCGGGCTTCAAAATTCCCCGGTTTTCAGCATCTTCTACCATAGCCAGAGCAATCCGGTCCTTAACACTCCCACCCGGATTAAAATACTCCAGCTTAGCGTATATATTGGCACCACTGGACGGGATAACGTTATTCAATTTAACCAATGGTGTCGAGCCAATCAATTCTAAACTATTAAAACACTTGGATTTAGGATTTTCGGCCATTGATGAATTTATACTCATAGTCCTTTTTACCGAGGGCTCTGGGAAATTGATAATTATAAGTGATGAGATCGCATCAAGTCAACCGTATAAGTTCTTGAGCTTTAGGGGGTTTCTCAGACTCCGTTAGGTGTCCCCCTCTGGCGCGGCATAGGTACTTTGTGCAAAATGACAAAATGCCTTTTTCTTGTCATGCTGAGCTTGTCGAAGCATCTCGCTATACAGTTTTTCAGTACCTTTGGGAGGGGCTATGCAGGGAGAGTTTCGACATTTTTTCTGCTGTTCATGATTTTTTTAGCGTTCTCACTCCGAGGTGGGAGTCAGCAAGATATTTAAAATTTTCATACAATGCCCATCAGTTTGACGCAAATTTGACACAGCATTTAGGGCGGTAATTACCATTCATAAGTTGAGCATCTCCTAATTTTTAATAAGCTACTTCTAGTGATAGAACTCTTATCACTTGGGCAAGCTATATGATTGGTTCTCTCTGAGTCCGTAAATCAAAATATCTAGAATCATGTCTTATTATTCACAACTTTCGGCTCTAAAACACCATTATTTTAAGCCCAAGACCATTTTTTAATATGAAAAACCCCCCTTATATTTCAAGTATTTAGAGAGATACCTAGAAATAGTTCTAATTATTTTGTAAAAATTACTTGACAAAATACCAATTTTGTCTAAACTTGAAAACAGTTTCATTGGTTATTTATACATTAATCTAAATTTTTTCAGGAGGGTTTAGTAATGACAACGATAAAAAAATTCTTG
>Ga0208639_1000565_pt1 | contig 27627 bp, 23 predicted proteins | sample ETNtaG_33_FD_185772 | JGI IMG/M metagenome (GOLD analysis project Ga0208639, IMG submission 185772) | Marine microbial and viral communities from oxygen minimum zone, Eastern Pacific Ocean - ETNP201310SV76 (SPAdes) (version 2) | ecosystem: Environmental > Aquatic > Marine > Oceanic ...
TTCCTTAATAGCTCCTATTCTTCTTATGTCCATTCTGACCGAAGAATAGAATTTTAAAGCATTACCTCCTGATGTAGTTTCTGGATTTCCAAACATAACTCCAATTTTCATTCTGATTTGATTAATGAAAATTACCATAGTATTTGTTTTTGAACCCCAATAAGTTCCAGCGATATCCATGTGAGCCCAAGTGATTTGTTCCCCGTCTTTTTCATAACCTCGGTTTGGTACAAATTGTTTCAAGAATGCAGCCGCAGTATTTGCTCCTCCCCATCGACCAGCACCTAGATTACGAGTATCAGCAATTTTTGAGTCAGTCATTTCCTTTTCAAATGCCGGTAGTAGGGGCATTGGCCAAGCCAACTCTCCAACATCATTTCCAGCTTCATGTATACGAGTTCTAAAGTCATCATCATTTGACCAAAGTCCAGTCGCTTCATGACCAAGCGCAACAACACATGCGCCTGTTAGGGTTGCAAAGTCGATGATATATTCTGGATCATATTCTCCGGCTTTCCAAAGACCATCTGAAAGGACAAGTCTTCCTTCAGCATCAGTATTTAGGACTTCAATTGTTTTACCAGATAATGTAGTTATTACATCCCCTGGACGTTGTGCATTGGACGAAGGCATATTCTCTGCCATACATGTAATTGCTACAACTTTACCTTCATGCCCGGTTTGAGCAAGTGCTTCCATGGTTCCAAAAACCGTGGCAGAGCCGCCCATATCGTATTTCATTTCATCCATATTTGCCCCAGGCTTCAAAGAGATGCCACCAGTATCGAATGTAATGCCCTTTCCAACTAATACTGGGCAGCGACCTTCTACAAATTTATTCATCTCAAAAATAACCATACAAGGCTTACGAGCAGAGCCCATTCCTACAGCAACAAGTCCACCCATTCCTGCTTTTACAGCTTGGTCATAATTTATGATAGTGACATCGACATTATCGTAATCCTTTGCCCACTCCCAGGCCATATCAGCAAATACTTCTGGATACATATCATTAGGAGGGCAGTTACCCAAATCTCTTGAAAGGTGCACACCCTTGCATACCCCTCTATAATTTTCGACAATCTTGGATAATTCTTTTGACTCTTTCTCATCACATGTTATGCGAACAGAAACTTCAGTTTTTTCATCTTCTTCATCATCCTTCTGTTTGTAATTATCATATGAGTAATCACGCAACATCATTCCTTCTGCGAAGGCCCCCATGTTAGCAACGCCACATTTATCGAATCTAACAGTTAACTCATTGCCATGAGATTTCTTCATTCCTGCAGTGACAGCAGCACCTGCATTTCTAAAGTCGTGAATTGTACATTCATCTGATTTTCCAAGCCCGACTAAGATGGCCTTTCCATCATCTCCGCCAAGTAAAGTAATTGTTGATTTCTTCTTAGCCTTAAAATCACCATCGCCCAATACGCGATTTATTTGAGTTTTGAGTGAAGTTGGCATACCAACTTCACAAGATTCGGGTACCGATTCGCTACCTTCGTATAGAGGTAAAACCAGAGTTCCATTGATATTTTCACTTGCACTTACATTCAGTTCCATAGGGTCACCGATTGCCCCGTATTCTTGGTAGCATTTCAACTATCGTGCGAATACTTTATTCGTCATTTTCCAAATCTTCTTCCTCAGGCTTTACAATTATGGCTAAACCAACAACAACAGAAATCACAGTTAATGGATTTAATATCCCATAACCAATTAAGAATCCAACATCATCACTATCAATAATTTCAACAATAGTGGAGTTTATTGGTTCTGTGGTCCATCTACTAGATTCGACTAATCTAACTTGATAATGTAATTGCCAAACTCCTCCGTCTTCTAGGCCACTGAAATTATCCAAAGTTGCAATCGTTGAGTTGGTTGCATTAACAGGGAAGTACGTTGAATTCCACAACATTTCACCACTGTCAGAAATATATTGCAGTGAAATGTTATTTGTCGAGGAGCGCCCTTGGTTTTCTAATTCTATTGAAACTTCATCATCTTCAACAGATATTTCTTGGACAACAAGTCTCGCTCTCCAACCCCATACATTAGTGATAAGATATCGCATGACTTCTAATTCTTCTCCAAGTCGGTCAGATAAAGCCTCAACTGAACCAAGAAGAAATTGTTCATCATCTGTCTCAAAAGTGAATGTAGGGTAACCCATCACTCCATAGCCATAATCCCTACTAGTGCCAGAATTGGGGTATAATCCTTGATTTGCATTTCTTACAGGAATTTCAGAAATATTAGCATTGATATCATCTCTAATTCCGTGAAATAATTCCCAATCTACTGGTTGGTCTGGAATTATACCCCATGGATGAAGCATAATCCAAACACCAGTATGCATCGTTACATACAAGTCTGCATCAGGGACCACAGTATTCATGTAAATTGAATTAGCCAAAGTTTCTGCTTCACTAAAAGGGCCAGACCCAGGCTGAGTTTCATCATGCTCATTCCACCGATGGTCGTAATTTCTATTCAGGTCAACTTGATTAATATTCCAACGGGTATCTAAATCATTACCGTCAGCATTCAACATCACCAAAACATGAATTTCTGTATTTGTTAGGACATCGATTACCTCTTGATCTCCAGCAGCCCATCCTTCAATATAGAATTCAGCCGTTAAGAATGCTAACTCTGTTCCGAGATGCTCATTGCCATGATGCCCCCCATCGATGTATACAATTTCCTTTTCGCTACCATCTGGTTTGAACTCATTACTCCAATCAGAAATTCTTACTACCCAGAGAGTTTTTCCCAATTCTGTTTCTCCTGCCGAAGTAAGATCTACAATATCCGGATAGTCATCAGCCCACGCATTTACATCCACAGTTAAGGTTGCATATGTGTGATACCAATGTTCTTGAACAATATCTGGTTGTTGAGCAGATGCAATCATTGGGAGTGAGATACTACTAATCAGTAGTACACAGAGTGCCCAAACGCGCATGTTTGCCGCTTGTGCTGCTACTTGAATAAGTTAACCAAAAGAAAACTTACCATTCTGATGTGAAAGCATTAGGGTTGACAATCTTTTCAGATTCTCGAGTCCAGATAGTTCCAGCATCTCCCCCGCTATATAAATCAGCAAATGGATCAATTTCCTCGGCCTTTCTATTGCGTTGCATGTAGGCTTCAACACTTTCACGCAAATCAGGTTTGAACTTCCAATAGTGGATGCGCCATTCACGTCCATCCCAAAGAGTTGTTTCTTCAGATTCAGTAGTCAATAGGTTGTAATCTTGGAACATATAAAACAAGTTTCTATCAGTGGGCTCTAGAGCATTATCGATGATTCTATTGTAAAAACCGAAGAAGCCTAGGGCGTGCTCAGCCATCCCTTGAGCAACCTCATCTTCCATTTCCAAATCGATGTGTTGCTGAATGGCTCTCGTCAATTCTCCTAGTGTCATACCCATCTTGAAAACCCCCGCCCGCGCACTTAATGCCCGAGAACAGTAATTATATTGTACACCGACCCATATTAAATCATCGGTGAAATTAGCCATTTTTTACTGCTATCTAGTAAATCAGTCACATAAAAAGACACCAAACCCTCAATACCAAATGTGTTTAGCCGCGACTGTGGCAGAGATATTTGTCGAAGGCAACTTTCTGGGGCTCCCAGAACAGGACGGCAGTCCCGATATTGTAATTTTACAGGTGCCCTATGAATTGACCACCTCTTATGGCCAAGGCACAGCATTAGGGCCCTCAGCGTGTATAGAAGCCAGCGGGCACGTCGAACTTTTTGACCCTAAATTAGGAAAAGATTTGCCAGCCGGGCACAACATCCAAACAATATTGCCTTGGGATGGAGAAGGAAATAATCTGCGACAACAATTAGATGGTATTTCCAACTACCTTTTTCCATGGTATGATGGTAATAAATTTCCAATTATTCTTGGCGGCGAGCATGGTATTCTTCCACCGATTATTCATGCAACGGGAACCCACCCGCTAGTCAACGGCGATTACTCACGATTAACAGTAGTACAAATCGATGCCCATGCAGATTTAAGAGAGGAATTTGATGATGAACCCTTTTCACATGCTTGCGCAGCAGCAAGGGCAATGGATTTTGGGTTAAAGCATCTCTTTCAGGTTGGAATTAGGGCTTTTTCTAAACAAGAATATGAGCGAATACAAGGCGACGATAATATCACGACCTTTTTCGCATCAGATATTCATAAATCCAATAGCCCAGCATGGAATAACTGGATTGAACAACTTGGCAACATTGAGGGGCCAGTTCATTTAACAATTGATATTGACGGACTTGATGGAAGTTTAGTTCCAGCAACAGGAACCCCAGTCCCTGGAGGATTGTCCTTTTGGCAAGCAGTTGAAACTATCGAAGCATTATTTGGTGCTTCAAAGGCGACAGTTATCAGCATGGACGTCAATGAGATAGTACCTCAAGAAGGAACCCCGTTGACCCAGTTTACAGCTGCAATGTTAGCAACTAAGGGAATAATAAATCACATAAATGCTAGGAATCTAGGGAATTGGCAAAAATCCGGCAATGACGGGAAACGAGAAATCACGCCGAATTTTGAAAAATCCCATTTTGAAAATTTATGACTTTTACATGCGATTTATTGAGGTGAAGAAATGTTAAATGCACACGGAACTCACATTTTGGTTGATTATACCGAATTTTTCCCAGACATAGAAGGCCTTGGCAAATTAATTCTTTCGATGATGGAAGAAGCGATCGATAATAGCAATTCACGAAGAGTTCATTCCCATGTTGAAAACTTCGATGGCAACATTTCACCACCAGGATTTGCTGCTGTTGTTTTACTTGATGAAAGCCATTTCTCAGCACACTGTTACTCTGATAAAGGCTGGTTGGCCATTGATTGCTTTACCTGTGGCGGCACTGATGCCGGCGCAATAGTAGATGAAATACACCAACGACTTGTAGAATTAGAACCAACGATAAAATTACAAAAACGTTCAACAAAAGACCGCTTTTTACACGAGGCTGATTAAGATGAAAATTAGAGATTTCATCGATTCTTACTTTTTACATTTCAATGCTGGTGAATTAAGAAAGTCATCACAATCGCTAACCAAATTCATTTCAAATGGTGGAAAATTATTCATCACACTTGCCGGTGCAATGAGCACGGCAAAATTAGGGCAAACTCTTGCACCCTTAATCAGACAGGGACTGGTTGCTGGAATTTCATGCACGGGCGCAAACCTCGAAGAGGATATATTTTTGTTAACCGCTTCTTCGAAGTATGAGGTAATTGATGATTGGAGAAACCTTTCAGACGCAGATGACACGGACCTTTTAGAAAGAAAAATGAACCGAGTCACCGATATTTGCATTCCTGAAGAGGAGGCAATCAGACAAATCGAGAAAGCAATCTTACCATTATGGCAAGACTATTCACAAAACAACAAGCACACATTACCTCACGAATTCTTCTATCAGATACTTCGTTCCAATTCTCTCTCTTATGACGGAGAGCCAGATGATAGTTGGGTGCTAGCAGCCGCACAAACTAATCTACCTCTATTTGTTCCTGGGTGGGAAGATTCAACGATGGGAAATATTTTCGCATCCCATGTAATAGACTCTGAATTAAAAGTGGAAACCATTAGTGGCGGAATCAGTTACATGACTAAACTGGCATCTTGGTATGAATCCCAAAAAACACCATTGGCATTTTTCCAAATTGGCGGTGGCATCGCCGGAGATTTTCCTATTTGTGTTGTCCCAATGTTAAATCAGGACCTTCAGCGAGAAGTCCCACTATGGTCTTGGTTTTGTCAAATTAGCGAATCAAGCGCATCATATGGCGGATATTCAGGCGCTCCTCCAAATGAGAAAATCTCTTGGGGCAAACTTTCTCCAGATACACCCAGATTCGTGATTGAAAGTGATGCAACTATCGTAGCACCACTAATTTTTGCTTATCTTCTTGATTTATGAAACTTAACACCCTTCCCTTTTCTTGGGTTAAATATATCACTTAAGACGATATCCAGGTATTGTGGCACAAATATTTCAAATGGACGCATACCTCATTCAGACTAAATTTTGGAGAGTTTTCGGTGGGGCTTTTTGGTTCAAGGACTTAGAAGGCAACGTCATAGCGTTTTCAAGGCAGAAGCGTTTCAAAATAAAGGAAGATATAGTATTGTATACTGATGAAACCTGCACTCAACCATTGCTACAAATCAAGGCCCGCTCGATGATTGACCTTTGGTCAACATATGATGTAACAGACCCAAATACTGGAGAACATCTAGGTTCATTACAGCGCAAATTATTGAAATCTATCTTTAGAGATTCTTGGAAACTACTCGATGTTCAAGGTAATCAATATGGAGAATTACTCGAGGACAGCAATGCATTACTTCGAAGATTCATTCCTTTGGGCGGACTAATTCCTGCAAAATACCATTTTGAAATCCCTGGCAATAACGGAATAACTCTCCACCAACAATTTAATCCAATCATTAAGAAGTCCCTAATTACAATACCACAAGGCCATCCAATGGATAGAAGAATGATTGTTGCAACAGCATTACTGAATTCAGCAATCGAAGGAAGACAAGGTTAAAATCAGCCATCAATGGTTTGATTGCACAAAACCCACCGCATCTAATTATGGCGCGAGTTTTAGTCGTAGGTGCAGGACTTGCGGGTTTGAGCGCAGCCATAGATGCATCAGCAAACGGCCATCATGTCGTAGTTCTTGAGAGAAGCAAAACCGTTGGAGGCAGAGGAACATCTCAAAATCAAGAGGGGTTTTCATTATCTTATGGGCCCCACCTTCTTCACAAAAAAGGACCATTGTGGCATCTATGCCGGCGCCTTAGTAAACGGAAATTCTCAAGTGCTAAAATCAGGTTGGATAAAATAGAAATTCTCGGGCATGGGATGATTAGACCCAAAGGAAATATATCTAGAGTCATTGAAAATAGAAGGGCGCTAAAATCCAAAGATCAGTCTAACCCCATTGTTCAAGGTGCATCCTTTTTATCCAGTTGGGACTCAAATAACACAGCCAGAATAGACGCCTTATCTAGTTCTAAATTACTTGTTTCTAATGAGGGGTGGGTAGGGCTATCAGGCAGACTTGCAGCCGCACTTGATGAGATTGGGGTGCTGATTGAATGCGGTGTTACAGTAGATTCTCTTCATAATTATGGCGTGAAGTTGAGTAATGGAAAAAAGGTTGAAGCCGATGTAATAATTCTTGCATGTGGATTAAACACGGCTAAGCAATTATTGGACAAAGTCGATACAGAAAGAGCCAAAGAAATTTTTTCAATCCGTTCACGAACTACGGCTAGCATTATAGAAATAGGACTTGACTCAAAACCTCTACGTGAAAGACAAGTAATTGTTGATGCAGAGAATAACTCAGCAATAATCGATTATATCGCAATTCAGCCCCGACTATCAGCCCACGGCTCCCACCTTTCAGCAATCACAGTAGGCGGTTTGTCTAGCGATATTGGAGAGACAAAATACGACTCTCCTCAAGAAAGACTACAATATCTTGAGAGTTTTCTTGATACCCAAGCAAGTGGATGGAGGGAGCACATAATCACAGATTTAAGACAAGAAAAAATAACAATTCATGAGAATCTTGGAAATGAAATTGATGGATTTGCATTTGCAGATAAAGGAATTATAATGGCAGGTTCTTGGGTTAAATCAGACTATATTTTAGCCGATGCCGCGGTACATTCTGGAAGAGTTGCGGGTAAAAACATCGGCAAAGCTCAACATTGAAATTTATCCACTACCGACATTTGGCGTTAATCATGCGCATAGTTTCTTGGAATGTGAATGGCATTAGAGCGGCCATAAGGAAAGGTATTGATGGATATTTTGAGTCCATCGGCGCAGATATTTGGATGCTTCAAGAAGTAAGGGCATTACCCGAACAATTACCGAAAGGCTGGAGCTGGCCTGAAGGCTACTCCGTCCATCAACATCCTGCAGAGAAAAAAGGCTATTCTGGTGTCGCAACCCTTTCTAATAATTCAATGGAAATTCTACAAGTAGGGAAAAAAGGGAAGCACGACCCACAGGATAGTGAAGGCAGAGTAATAGTTACTAAACACGGAGAGATAACCTGCATCAACACCTACCTGCCCAGCGGTTCGAACAAAGTTGAACGTCAACACTTCAAGGAAGCATGGATGGAGGAATGGCGACAATTTATACGACCATATCTTCAGATGAAAACACCAGTTGTTGTTTGCGGAGATCTAAACATAGCGCATACAGAAGATGATATTTGGAACCCGAAAGGGAATGCCAAGCAAAGTGGATTTTTACCACATGAAAGAGAATGGTTTAGTGAATTACTAAACGATGGATGGCATGATGCATTTAGAGAATATGTCGGAGAAGGTGTCAAGACATATTCATGGTGGTCAAATAGAGGGCAAGCTCGAGTGAAAGATAGGGGCTGGCGAATAGATTATTTTCTTCTCAATAACGCGGCAAAGAAAAGGGTAAAATCTGTTTCAATAAAGCGCGAGGGCGGCCTAGAAATATCAGACCATGCACCAGTAATTCTAGATTTAGAGGATTAATTTGAATTTTCTTCGATATCAGATAATGCCACAAGCAACTCATCAACACTATCCCTTAGTGCTTGTATGGAAGAATTTTCGACCGTTACTACAAGAGATGCCTGACTACCATTCTCTGTAAGTTTAGCAGAACAACCAGGCCTAGAAGCAGCAGCGAGGAAAGTGGTTGCCAGTGAACTGGGCCCCGACCATTCAATAGTTGCTTGATAAGACTCGACCATGAACAATCCAAGGGGTGGGCTGATATGAGGATGACTCTTGGACAAAACATGGCGAAGCAAGAGCACTTCGAAGTTCTTGCTGGTGCGGGCGGCGTTGCTCTTGGAGAGGCTAGAACCAATCATGAAGGCAGAAAAGCCATTTTATTAGTGCGTGGCAATGAGGATGTTTCTGAATTCTGCGGCCTTGTGAGCACAATGGGCATCGAAATAGTGGAGACCCTAAATCAACCAGGACAAATCGACCCTAGGGGCTATTTTGGTCGAGGTAGGTTGCAAGATGTTGGTGATGAACTAAAGACAAAGACCACAAATCATCCATGGCATCAAGTCGATTTAGTTTTGATTCATACAAATGCAACTCCCCGCCAAATAGTTACAGTCAGCGACACAGTTCAAGTTGAAGTATGGGATAGAGTTAGATTGTTATTGTCATTATTTACATCTCATGCGAATTCTTTAGAGGCAAGAACCCAAGTTAGAATCGCTAGACTACTTTCGGATAGAACAGTCCTTAGAGAAGTGGCCAACCAAACAACTACTGGTGAAAGAGCAGGTTTTGGTGGTGGCGGTGTAACTGCATTACAAGCAATTCTGGCCAACGTCAATAGGGAATTAACCTCTTTACGTAAGCGGCAAAAAAAGCATGCTAATGCACAAGCGGAACGCCGCAAACAAAGGACTCGTAGCGGCGCTATGACCGTTGGCCTTGCAGGCTATACAAATGCAGGGAAATCTAGTTTATTCTTGAAATTATCAGGCAAGGATGTACTGGTAGAAGATAAATTATTTTCCACATTAGAAACAACCGTTGGTCGAATGGCTGCAAGCCCTAGAGTTCTCCTTGCAGATACGATTGGCTTTATCGACCAATTACCAAATTCAACATTAGATGCATTTAGAGCAACACTTGCTGAAGCCTTAGAATGCGATTTACTCTTATTACTTGTAGATGCAAGCGATGACATATCAGAATTAGAAAGAAAACTCTCAACTTCTCGCAGTGAAATTTTTTCAAGATATCTTAGCAATGAAGAAGAAATAGCAACCAATTCCTTAACTGAAAAATCACTACTTGTCATACTAACGAAGATGGAATTGGTTGATAGTAAATCATTACAAGAAAAATCTGAACTAATCAAAGAATTAGGGTTTTCCCAACCCATGCCCGTCTCCTCATTTTCCGAACAAGGCCTAGATGAATTACAGGACACCATATTGATGCGCCTTTTTGGGCCGCCGGTTGATTTGATATTACATCCAAGTTTGACCGGCAGGGCGATTGAAGGCTTTGTTTCAGATGTATATGATGTTGGTTTAGTCACTACTAAACAAGAGAACAAAGACGGTTCAATCAGTATTCAAGTCTGGATACAATCCCAGGCATTATCCAAATTATTAGCGCACTCTAATGGGCGCATTGAAATCAAGTAGGATGGCGTTTAAGCATGGCTATGGGCGCAGAGGTTGAAGGTCAAGCCCAAGAGATAGACTATATCGATGAGATGACATCTCAAGATAATCCAAAGCAGAAAATGATGTTTGCATCTTCGGAAGCAAAATTAACAATCGAGCAGAAAAACATGCCACCTATGGGTAATGCTACGGGAATTTTTGTTATCATTATTGCATTACTGGGGCTTGTCAATGGCCTTGATTACACATCACCCCATTCCGGGCTTGTAAGGCCAGATGAGTTTGTTTACAGCATGGCCCAAAACGCCCCAGAAGATAGTGCTACTTTCCAAGGCCACGTTTATGATCATGAAGGAAATGGATTGAATAATTCTACCGTACATGTGTCATGGTTGGAAAACGAAGTTTGGAATTCAAGTGAATTTATTACCGATAAAGAAGGATACTTTCAATTTGAAAATTTAGACCCCGGCATGATTAGAGTTGACATCATTGTAAATAGGGACGACCATCGCGACGTTTTTTCTAATCGAGTCCTTCTTTCGCCTCCTGCATTATTTGAGCCGATTGGATTTACTACAATAGATTTTGATGTACCATCACAGGAAGATTTTGCAGACCAAAAATGCTCTAATGGCGCAGAGGAATGTGAAATACGTGAGATAGATAAAACTCCAGAACAAATGGACCATCCTTTAATGGATCCGGGAGCCTCAACCCTGTACACCACTATAGGGGTAGCCTTCATGTCCTTGGCATTGATGTCTATTGGATTTTCATTTTGGGCAATGAAATCCGGGTCCATCGCCTTACTTAGAATAAGTGCAGCCCTATCCTTTTTTACTATGGGGCATTATTACTCAGCGTGCCTTTTTGGTTTAGTGGCTTTCATTCTAACTTATTCTATCAAAAAACCAAAAATAATTTTGGAATAAACTTTGCATTAGTATAATTGACATATTTGATGCAAAACAAGCGTCTCTATTATGACGGAGAGCCAAACATGGCACAATATGGACTTGTTAGGGGCGTGTTGGATGGTTCGCTCTTTGGAGCAAGCCGTATCATCAGTTTCCTTCGACCAACAGAATAACTTGGTTGCAGGAGGTTGGGACGGGCAGATGAGAAAATGGAATTCTGATGGGGATTTATTATGGTCCGAAAATTTACCTGATAGGATTAGCGAAATAGTATTTCATCAAGACCAAATAATCGCAACATCGGGATTACACATAGTCGCCTTAAACGCAGAAAACGGGCAAATTAATTGGCAGCATCCATTGGAGGGAAGTGCTGATTCAGCCATAGTTGTGAATGATGAAATATATGTTACTTCATCTGTTTATGATATCGAACACAATGATTTCTTAGAATCGGCAATTTGGAAATATTCTCTGCAAGGGAAACAAAAGTGGATTATTAGAATGAATGAACGACCATGGTTTATTCTAACTCATAAGTCGAAAGTTATGGTTGGTTTAGGAAGGCCAATGTCGGGATGGGGAGAGATTCTTCCAAAAGGAAAAATTATCAATCATCAATTAGAAACATCTTCTCCAATAATGTGTGGAACTAAAAATTCTAAAGAAGTATTATTTGGCCACGCAGACGGAACAATTAGTTCAACAAAAACCATCGAAAACAAGTTTACAGAATCGGTTGAACTCTTACAAGCGACAGACAATCTTCGCATTATATCCTTAGAAGGTGGAACACTCATTACTACAGATAAATCTAATCAGGAAATTTGGAGTGCGAAGGGCTCACCAATCAGCACTCAAGCGGTCGGTTTTATTTCGGGGAAAAATAATACCCATTGGACAACGAGGTGGAGTGGAATTGAAGGTAACTTGGAAGTTAGAAATCTAGTTGACGGAAACCTAATCGCACAGGCTCCAATGCCCCAAACCAGCGCAATTTTCAGCAATGATTCTAGAGTTGTAATTGGATCTGATGATGGAAAAATACATGTTTGGGAGAAAGACATGTTTAGCCGTAGAAACCAATCTAATGATGTAGAGCAAACCGAATCTTCAACTCAAAGAGATGCACTGAAAGAAAAACTTAGGGCGCTAAGAAATAAGTGAATCAATCTTTGATTTGATTTTCCAGATTTAAAAATTTCAATATTTCCCGCATCCAGGATAACTTTTTTATTTTTATTTCATGATTAGTAGTTCCAGACCAAGCACCTACTTTTTGCGTTGAAAAACCAACCAAACTAATATTTTCCACCTTCACCCCGGCCCATAAAGCAAAACATATCGCACGGTCTCCATCGGTAAAACCACCAAAGTTATGCATTCCTTGGATTTTTTCATTTGTTTGGTGTGAAAGTATAATTTCAGGCGGTGTTGCATAATTGCTCCATTTTTTGATTACCTTCTGCCACCTTGAAAGGTTATCTCCGTGAGCGTGTATAATGAATCGTTGATTTTTAGATGCAGCCAAATCAATGTGAGCGCCCCCGTCTAAATCACTAATGATGCAAGTCAGTAAATCAAAATTTAACACCGCTCCAACAGAACCATCAGCAGCAATTATTGCAGCATTGTCTAGATTCAAGTTTTCCAATTCTTCCTTTTCAACCGCCGCCCCAATAATTACGACTTTTTCACAGCCCCCCAATTCTTCACAGAGTTCTTGTAAACACTTCTTTCTAGAATCGTGATTCCAATATTTTATGCCAAAGGGTGAATTTTCTCCAAAGCAATCACTCATCGATTTAGCACTGTCCAAATCCTCAGAGTAATTCCAATTAAATGATGTTCTAACCTCATCTTGAAACCCTATAAGACGCTGTAAACGACTCTCTGGCATGGATGGCCCAACCCCCCCTACACCATCAACACATCCACATGAAGGAGTTCATATGCTGTTGACTATGTGGATATTACATGCCCGTTCCCCGTGACCCACCATCGTTAAGCGATGAAGTCACGCTATCTCGTTATCCATTCCTACCTCAAGCCGCAGAATGGATTAGAAATATGGCTCAAAAACACGAGATTAATTTAGAGGAATTGCTTGATGGAGAGTGGATGGAAAAAGCAAGGCAAAGAGCTAGAATTAGATTGATTGATTCGGTACAATCCAAAGAAGGAGTTGAGATTGTTGGAGGAGATATTCATACAGAAGAGGGGCGTTTAATCGAGGCCTTTTCTTTTTATTATGCTAGATTGGTTGTTTGTGCTTCAGAAGATGAAAGATTGATTGCAAGATGGTCCCAAGCCGAGGCAGCAAGGGCAGAGCAGATTTTAGCTAAGGATAATAATAACCTAGAAACTATTGCTAAAACCTACATTACAGGAATTAAGTTTGAAGATAAACAAGATGAACGTTATGATTTTTCAAACAATTCTATGGCAATGCAAAATATTAAGCAAAAACAAGAAGGTAAAGTTTGGAAAATTAATTTAGTCGATTTCATTGAGATATGTCCAAAAATTACCGGTAGCAGGTGGAGACTTGCCAATAATGATATCCAGAATGGGTGGATCACATTGTTTGAAGAACAACAGTACACCTCATCTGGAAAACTGTCTAGACTTTTACGGGAGCGAATAAAAGCCTCGATAGAATCCGAGGCATTAGAAAAAATGGCAGAGGTGACAACAGACTTAGCAATACGCCTTGCTGAACCTGTAGGCATGGTTCGTAATTTAATGGCTAACAAAGCCAGTGAAGCGATAGCACTTGTTGGAGCTCATGAATCTGATTGGCCTCCTTGCATGGTGAAAGTTGTTTCAGACCTAGACAAAGGAGTGAACGTAAACCATTTTGGAAGAGTTTTCCTTGGGGCTATGGCGGCTACACTTGCAATACCTAGAGAATCTTGTGTTAATTTCTTTAGCGGCGCACCGGATTTCAGCGAAGGAACTACCACTTACCAAGTCAACCACCTATACGATAATGCATATACTCCCGCCAAATGTAGTAGTTTGAAAGTAAATCATAACTGCCCAGTATTGCCTGGAGATGACCGATTATGCGACCAACCATGGCTTGACCATCCATTGAAATATATTCGGGCAACACAACGCTGGAAGGCTAAAAACAAGGCAGCAGAAGAAAAATTCGAAGCAGAAACCACCAAACAAGATGAACCTGCCAAAGAAGATGAACCTGCCAAAGAAGAAAAAGACTGAAAAAACATCTTTCTAAACGGGGTTTCGCGCGAAGCCTTTGAAATGTAGGACGATTTAGCATGAACATTAAACGGTGAATCCACATGACACGAATCCTTGTTTTGACTGTTGACCGAGACAACGATCTTGGAATTAAGACAGCCATTAGAGGCCCTGTTGTAGGGCGACGTCAAGTTTTGACGGCCGCATTAAAATTAGGTATTGCAGACCCTGAGGAAAGCGATACAAATGCGATACTGGGGGCTCTATCTCAGCACGATAATATTAACGAAAATTCAGCAGAAGACGACGAGGTTGAAATCGCTATTTTGACCGGTGACGAGAAAGTTGGAATCCGTTCTGATAGAGCGATTGCAGCTCAATTAGAAGAAGTAGTTGCAGCATTCCAGCCAGACAAAGCAATACTTGTGACAGACGGCGCTGAAGATGAATCCGTTCTTCCAATAATTCAATCCCAAGTCAGAATTGACCACGTTGAAAAGATTATCGTCAAGCAATCAAAAGGCATTGAAGGAACTTATTATTATATTGTAAAAGCCCTTGAAGACCCGAAGTGGCGTGCGAAAATAATGATTCCATTCGGTCTAGTTTTAGCAATTATTGGATTGGGAATTATGTTACCTCAAGAGATAGGAGGGATTGTAATTGGAGCACTTCCTTTAGTTACAGGATTGTATATTTTTAGCAAAGGTGCAGGAATTGAAACCACTGTTAACCGAGTAATCCAAGAAATGAGAGATAACGCAGATGCTGCAATGTTTTCTTCCTTACTTTGGACTGCCACCCTCTTTAGTGCAATCTTTGCCGTGGCAGAAGGTTATCGAGCCTATGATGACTTAGTTTCAACGGTTGAAGCATCGATACTATGGCTCGAAGTAGCCCACTCCGCACTTGCTTGGATGGTGATTGCGTTTTTAACATCAACAGCCGGATTCATGTTCTTGAGATTGAGAAGAGGTTCCTTTTCAGGCCGTTTGATTGTTCTTGGAATATTTGGAATGGTTGTTTACTCATTCGTAAATGCCGCCCTTATTATTTCGACAGACGTCCTCAAAGGTGATTCATATGAATTTAGTGTTTCACAGATATTAACTGACCTCGGATATCCATTGATATGGTTAGTTGTATTGTGGATGGCGACAACAATCAAGAGTACGCTGCAAGCAAAACAAGCTCAATCAGACCGTTATTGGGGAATTTGAGTTCAAATTATGAACTTAGGAATATGCTTAGCCATAGTCTTGTGCTCAACCACGCCAACTAGTATCCCCTGGTCATTAATCACGCCGATTTGATTCAAATCATGAGTGAGCATCAACGCTCCTGCTTTTAGTAGCGGCGTTTCACTTCTTACAGTAAGAGGCGGCAAGTTGACTAATTGTTGTGCAGGAATACTGTGCATCCATGCCACGGAGCGCTCGACATTTTTCTTTGCAATTAACTTCAAAACATCAACAGCATGAATTCTACCAGTGGGAACTCCTTCGTTATTTACAACAAATACGTGGTCCCAATCATTATCGGTCAAATCTTCAATTACATCTGCAACAGAATCTTTGGAAAACACCCAATGAGCCTTGGACATAGTTTCCCTACAAGTTAGTGTTCTAACGACCTTGGAACGCTCCTGGGAGTTCATTCTTTGAAGTTTTTCACGCGTAAATTTTTTCACCTTGGATTTACTCATCTAGGCCCCTCCTTATCCCCCCCCCCGACGCCAACCTCTTTTGAACTCTTTGCCGCCAAGTATATGCAATATTGTAGATTTATTAATTCTAAAATTGAGTGAACAACCAAGGTCAATACTCAAAACCTAACCAAGTTTAGGGCTACTCATGATGACGTTAGAAGAAGGCGACATGGCCTTATTACGCTCCCTTTCGGGCTATGACTTAACCCTTGAAGTGGCTAAAATGGCTACTAAATATGGGATGCCCGAATCAAACATAATGGCAATGCTATCCCAACAAAACTCCCCTGGATACACACAAACCGGAGAATATGACCCATCTCCTCAATCAATGACAAACTCGCCTGTCGTGGATAATAATTACAAGGACTATACATCTTCAGCGCAAGTAATCGATAAATCGAATTTTCGATTTGAATACGATCCAACGCCCGGAGTATCTCAGCGAAGACAAAATGTAGACCAAGCAATATTATGCCCTGGGTGCGGGGTTGCTTTGGGAATACCAGCGATTAGACCGATTAAAGTGACTTGCCCTCAATGCCTGCAAGAAACAACTTTTTCTTCTTGAGTGGCGTTTTAAGAAGTACAACATCCTGGCAATTAACATGCAGGCTAAAACTCCCAATTTATGGCAATATACGCCCGCAAATTCCCCATTACCATTACCCGATGGACCAATCATAGTCACAAAAAATACAATTCATTATCTATCTCGAAAGGGTGACGAAGAGGTATCTAAAGACCCCTTAAATCTACAAGAAATGCAGCAATATTGTTCTGATTTCACATGCGAAGGGGAAACAATAGATTCAATATTATCTCAAGAAAATGCTGAACTATTACAGGATAGAAAACCATTTCTGCTTCTTGGAGAATTAGCCAACCCCTTTCAATTGAATCGATTAAATATTGGCCCAATGCCCATTTTCATTATTAGATTGGAGAATTTATGTCGTACTTATGCAGATGCTCTTGACAACCGAATGATAAATCCAGGCATTCACCATGTAACCTTGGCTCGAAGTGAAGGCTGGTGGGAAAAGGCCCATGTGGCAATGGCTACTATTGGACAAATGAAGAGTATGATTACTTGGTTGAATAATGGGCGAAAAGCAGGCGATTGGAAGCCAGTAAAGCCAGCAGAAGGCGTAATACGATTTGAAAATGATCCACAAATCAAATCCCCTTCGATGGACATGTTGCATTGGGATGGAACTAGTGAGAATGTTAAACAAAAACCCCCAGAACCAACCGGTCCAGCAATTGAATTAACACAAATCATGACACCAATCCACACTAAATGGGGATGCTATGATAGCAGAGGCAAATTAATCAGATGTTCTCTTGTAGGACAGCGAGATTTTCACACGAATTATTTTCGCCGCGGTTCATCAAAAAAATGGCAAGATATTTTGAAAATAGAATGATTAATCGGGGCCCCAAGGACATCCCATGTTTTATTGATATAGTTTAATCAACAAATATAACATGATAGATATGAGAGGAAAAGGATCCCAAAAACAAGCTAGATTAGAACGATTAAAAGAAGAAATAATCGACTATGTGTCGGTTTTTCCGGATTGCTCGGCAGCCGATATCGTGCACCATCTTTCTAATGAAAGGAGAATGAGAAATCACGGCCTTACTACAAGAAAGGTCGGCCTTTTCATACCGAGGTATCTTTCAGAGATGGTCGGTTTTCGACTAGATAATACTACAGGAAAGAGACTTTACCGCCTAGCTTGCTAAATTTAACGGCAACTTCATGCGAGATTGCCTCTTGGCAGTAGGTATGGAGTGGCCAGAATATACCCTTATATCTTCTCTATTTCCGAGTTTTGATAATACCAAAACAGGCGCTACCCCTCATTTTATTGACGGAGAACCGGTTTGGAATATTTTGGACCCTAACTCACAAAACTCATTAAAATCACAATTATTGAATTTGATTAATTCATTAGAAAACCTTCCTAAATTTGAACAGGTTGGAACAACTATTGATGAAACAAAAGGCTCAGTTGTAATAGAACCCTCGGCGATAATTGAACCATCAACACATCTCATTGGGCCATGTTATGTTGGCGAAAATGCACAAATACGACACGGCGCATACATTAGAGAGAATTCTTGGATATGCTCAGATGCAGTAGTTGGTCACTGTAGCGAAGTAAAACATTCAATTCTTCTACCAGGCTCGAAAGCACCACATTTCAATTATGTCGGAGACTCCATTTTAGGAAAAGGAGTAAATCTCGGTGCAGGCGTTAAACTTAGCAATCTAAGAAATGATGGAACAGAAGTATTCCTTAGAATAGACGGTACAAGAGTTCCTAGCGGTCTTAGAAAATTTGGCGCAATCCTTGGAGAGAATTCTCAGTTAGGGTGTAATAGTGTTACTAACCCAGGAACAGTCTTAGGAAATGGTAGCGTAGTTTGGCCAAATACAACAGTGACTGGAGTGCATCCAGCACAGTCAATTCACAGGTGAATTGGATGACTTTGAATCTTTTTGGGACAGATGGGATTCGCGGATTAGTAAATACAAATTCTCTTGACGAACAGGAAGCGATAGAGAATTTACATCTAAAAAGAGAAGTTTCGCCCTCCCTAATGCGTTTAATTGGTGAAGTACTCGGCAGAATTCATGATACTCTGCCCGGCAATGGAAATGTTGCGGTGGTAGGATGGGATGAAAGGCCAGACAATAAATTACTTGCTCAACACCTTACTCTTGGACTTCAAATATCAGGTTGCAAAGTCATTCAAATAGGAGTTTGTGCAACTCCAACACTCCATTATGCCACTCTTCATAATACTGCCAGAATGGGGTGCATGATTACAGCAAGCCACAATCCAGTAAGCGATTCTGGCCTCAAAATTTTTGATGCGTTTGGATTTAAAACAACTCCTAGTTTAGAAAATGAAATCTCCAAATTGGCCGAGCACCTTTCTAAAGAAGAGAGGGAAATAGATGATATTGAACACGAGAAAACCTCGACACCACACCTTGATCATTCCCAAACAGATTGGGCTAAAAACCTGCACATAAATTGGTTGACAAAGAGGTTAGAACACTTCACTGATTTATTTGGAACAACAAACCAGTCTAATACTTTCAAAATAGCCCAACCTCTACTAATCGATTCATCAAAAGGCTCTGCTGCTAATTGGTTCGCTGATTGGCTTGCGAACAGTATTGGGATTCCAAGTTTGGAAGTAAGTCATGATGCAAAAATTATGAATCATAATTGTGGAGCAGGCGAAATATCTCCAACACAGACATGGACATTTCAGCAAGCAAAACAAGATCCACACATTTTACTTGCTCAATTGGAGCCTGCTGAACCCGGAACAATAGTTGCCGCAGCCTTAGATGGGGACGGGGATAGATGCTTGATTATTCAAGCAACAGAAGAAGGATTCAAAGTAATTGATGGCGATGCAATCGCAGATACGGTTGTAAATGCCGGTACAAATCAGGAAGGCCATTGGACACTGGCTGCAAGCATTGAATCAGACCTATCTTTATTGTCGAGTTTAGATAGATTTTCACAACCAGTGTCTTCTATTGAAACCGCAGTTGGGGATAGATGGCTTTCTTTTTCCTTAAGTCAATCAGATGGTAAACAAACACTGATATCTTCGAAAAAACCTCCTAAATACATAGGTGTAGAAGATTCTGGACATCTTGTATTACCTTCACAGCATCCTTTGGATAATAGCAAGTGGAGTTTAGTTGGAGACGGTGCAGCAACATTAACAGCATTCTTACTATCTCATTTTAATCATAAACCTGAAAATTTAATGCAAAGGGGCTGGAAAAAACGTAAGTCAGCAATTGATGTTAATAGAAACCTATGGGATGGAATCAATCCCTTGTCAGATGAAATCGAACAAATGGCCCACAGCGGTTTAACAAATCTAGGTGTAGTTGAAAACTGGCAAAGAAGTAGATTGAAAGGCGAGGAAAATTTGATGCTTATACACGCAAATTTCAATCAAGAAAAACTATCGTTAGGCATCAGAAATAGTGGGACTCAAGCCAAAATAAGCGTATCGTTAAGGCTGTCTTCGCGCACCAATACTAGCGGTTTGGAAAAAGTGATAGATTCTCTAATAAATCATCTAAAACTGAATATGAATTAGATTATTCTTTTTCAATTTCAGCCTCATAGGTTTGTGTTAGATAAGTGACAAGTCCAAGCAGGCCAGCTGAAGCGATTAATACAGTTAGCATACTTTCTACGTCTCCACCTTGACTCAACATGATAAATGCAATAATCCATGCGATTACTAAATCTGCAGCACCAAAAACTCTCCAACTCTTTCTTAGAGTGATAATTCCACTTACCCAAGCAGTTGTTGAACATACCATGACAAATACCGATAGGATTGCTAAATCCCCCCAACCGATTCCTGCAGATAACAATAGTATGTGTACCGACCATAACGCAGAAGCCAACCAAATTCCCATATTATTTACAATGCTCCAGACGACGAAGATTATTGAACCGATTCCTAGTATAGCCGCAGTAATATTCATCCCAAATACCGGCAGACCAAGGTAATCATTCGCCCAGAATAGTGTACCGTGAATTGGCAATGGGAGCATTACCCATGCAATCATTACAACTGCTGGTTGTTGCCAATTCCAACCTCTTTTGATTCCCAAAATTATTGCTAATATTGCAGCCGGGCCAAATGAAACCATACTTGCAAAAACCAACCATGCTGACCTACCACCAGAACCTCGATGATCAGTAAGACCTCGCTTAATTCTCTCACCTTCAACCCAATCAAACCCTAATAAGAACCCAAGCATAAGAATCTCGATGAATACTAAAGGAATTGTCCAGTCTAATAATGCACCATCAAGTGGGCCGAATTGGAATGGAAGTGGCACCTCTCCCCCAACTATGACACAGATAATTCTGTCAAATGCTAAAAGGTACACAATTCCTTCTAGGGCATTTGGAATTCTAAGTCCTAAATCTCTTCTACCAAGCAATCCTACACCTGAAAGGATAGTTAGACCAACAGCAATCACTGCCAAATGTTTAGCATCATCAAATTCGATTACAGAATTTGAAATTCTTCCCGCTATATGCACTAGGACAAGGCCCGCCATAGATATGGCAATCGGCAATTCTATGCCCATGACATCAGGCAACCTTAGGCCAATCTGATTCGCTCTTAATCTTGCTAAGGTGATAAATAATATTGAAATCATTACACAAAAAGCCAAAACCATAAACGCTGAACCAGTTGTAAACGATAAGAACATAGAAGCCAATATTACAGTTACTAGAAACGATATTACAATCACAGGACGATGATGAATATCTCCAATTTCAAGGTCATATTCACCGATACTTCCTGCTCTCTTTGAACGCTTTCTCTGTTTTTCAGCGAGATCCAATAGTTCAACATCAACCAATTCCAAATTAGAAGATTTCTTCATTTCTCCTTCAACCGCCTTATCTGTTGCTTCAAGATTTTCAGAATTTTGAGCGATAAAGTCTTCCATTCTTTGGCGCTTTTCTTCAATTCTCAATAGCCGCTCTTCTTTCTTAGCCAATGCACGCATTCCGGAGCGGAATTCTCCTTGCAACGATAGATAGGCTCCTGAAACAATGAAGGCGGCAATGGTTAGTAAAACAACAAGCCCAGAATCTTGAACTTGTCCTGCTATAATCATTACAACCATGAGTCCAACAGCAGATAGCGCTGGAGGTAATAATTTCTCTAATTTAGATGCCCTGACTAGGTAAAGGGCAATTGCAACCAAGGTAATTATAGTCAAAATAAGTAAATTTAATTCTTCTGAAAATAGGGTTTCACTTCCCGTAAGTACGGTCATGTTTAGAGGATCCAAAGCTATGATTATGAAGAATCCAGATAGCAACCCCATCATTAAAGTCAATAATTGCCCTGGCAATGCTTCGGCTTTTTTCAAATCAACATCATTAGCCCCTGAGGCTTTCATTCGGTCTGAGACGTGCAATAATACTGCACATGCGGCAACAAGGGTGAGTGCCCAAATCGCAGCCTGGCCATAAGTCCATGAAAGCGCTACAGCAGAAATTCCCCAAATAGTCATCAAAGACCTTGGTTTCCCTTTGTGCTTTCCAAGATAAACCATTGCAATATGGCCGGCTAGAAGTGCACACAAAATCCCATATAATCCATAGGCAGGCAGAGCGCCAGGCCTTGTTATTGCCCATGTAATAAATAGTGTCAACAGAAAACTCAAGTTCCAAAGTTGTAGTACAGCCGAATCTCTCAACCGAGCACTAAATTCCGATAGTCCAGCAAGCCTAGAGGCAATATTTAGGCCAGTTTCTCCATGTTCTATATTGACCCATACCTGTTGTATCAATAGTAAACCCATCCACGCCGCCAAGTCATATTCTGCAATCACAACCGGAATGAAATCCGCTGAAATGAGTCGATTTTCTGCATCTGTGGCAAAGAATAGCAACCATATCCAGGGTGCAATAACAGCAGTTCCTGCAATAGATGGCGAATTTCTCTTTACAGCCAGATATGATAAACCAGCCCAAACAACACCTTGAGAAATTAACAGAGTTCTAGAACCAGTACCTTCATCATCAGCAGGAATAAGTAAGGTTAGCAGGGTTACAATAACCAATCCACCCGCCCAAAGAACATGATCAGAAACAGCAGTTTGATGGCGAAGCAAGGCACTAGCAGTAAATAAAGCAGTCAAAGCGGCATATATGCTGTATGGTTGTAGGCTGAAACGTTCTAATTCAGCATCAAATGAGCCTGAAACCATTAATGACAATGCAGCTAGTAAAAATGGAGCAGGCACCAAAACCCAAGGAGCAAGACTTGTCCAAGACACTCCTCTAACCACTAAGTATGATGCACTAAAAGCAGTCAACAGCAAGACCAACTGGGCCAAAGCATAACCCGTTTCTAGTCGGTTAGCGGCTATAGCAAGTAGCGCACCAATCATACCTAGGCCCACAGATACCGACCATAGTCCCGGCTTGCCCAAACCCAAGGATTTGAAAGCGGAAGAGAACCAATTATCAGCATCAACAAATTTAGCAGCCATAGTAGCATTTGCTGCAGTAATACAAACCATCAACAAGAATAAAATCAAATCATCCTCAAAAGGAATTATCTCCAAACCAAATAAATTCCAATTATCCGAAATAGCGTGTGTTCCAATCCACAGATATGAAACAGCAATTCCAAGACTTGCCAAATTTCCTGAATTTCTTAAAAGAGCCAATCCATGAAGCATTATTGTGCCAACAGCAATCATGACTGCTACACCAAGTTCACCATATAACGCACCAGTAGCACTTCCGATGATTAAAAGAATTAGAGTTGCTTGTGCGGCGATAGCATCTTCATCGTGTCTTTGGGCTAAGAATATATTTAATCCGACCGCTGAAAGAAGAAATATTCCAAGCGCCTGACCTTCTTCCACAGGCAGATTGGCAAGCCAATCCCAGCGCCACATATCTACGGCAAGGCCGTAGAAGAGTTTCATCGAAATAATTACCCAGGTTACCCCTAATATTCGCATATTGGGGTTAGGAATCCATCTTTCACCAAGAAAAAGGCCAATAATGACCATCGCTAATAGCCCGACAGCACTGACTACGGGGGCCAAAACAGTACCAACAATTGTCCCTATTGCTGACCAAATAAATATCATAGCGATTAGTAATCCAAAACCTAATCTTTTTTCCCCATGAATTGACATATCTGTTACACTATCATTTTCAGGGGGCTTAATTACAGTACCATCTTTTTGAATAGCGCCTGCCATTTTATGTTCTTCACCACCCTTGGAAAAAAGTTCAGCGACCTCACCCATAGCAATATCAACATCTTTGACAACCTCATCTTTGACAACCGCCTCATCCCAAACGGTTTCTTTCTTTTCATCGTTTACCATAAACGAGGAGACATCCATTCCCCTTGCACGCGAAAAATTCTTTTTTCGCAGCATCTCATCCCTATTATTTGCCTCTAAAGGCCCCTCATCATTTTGATTGAGGTCTTCAGACATGAACACTCTCCCCCAATTAAAGAACTTGAACCCTCTCCTATTTTGATAAGGAAATAGTTCGATTGATTCCATTTCTGATATATTCGAATAAGCCAAATTAGCCGTTATTGATACTTAGGCTATACGAAAACGACAAAGACGGCCGACTAAACGAGTTGATATGGCCGAGACCTATGGGGAGCCGTCTGGCGACCTCAAAACCCATGGATTGGTGTGTTCTGGCAGCGCCCATTGGAATCTTCCCGCAAAAGACTTAATTGACTTAGCAGTGCAACGAAATGAAGGTGCTTTCAGCGCTCATAAAGCATTGGTTACACAAACAGGTGAAAGAACAGGGCGCTCACCAAATGACAAGTTTATCGTCGATGAGCCGACAACTTCGGCCGATGTTAATTGGGGCGACGTCAATATTTCTACCGACGATGCAACCTTCCAAAGAATGAGGGCCAAAGTAGTTAATTACTTATCAAATCAAGAAGATTTATTCGTTCAAGACTTGTATTGTGGCGCAGATTTCTCCGAAGCATTACCTATTCGAGTAATCACTCAAAATGCTTGGCATAGTGCCTTTGCTCGTAATATGTTCATCAGGCCAGATCAACAAAGATTAGAGAGCCATACGCCGCAATTTACAGTATTCCACGCACCTCACTTCGAGGCTGATGCGGAAGCAGATGGATTAAACTCACAGTGTTTTGTTATTGTTAATTATCAGGCAAAGGAAGTAGTTATCGGCGGAACTCGTTATGCTGGGGAGATTAAGAAATCCATTTTCTCAGTTATGAATTTGATATTACCTAAAAAAGGCATTCTTCCAATGCATTGCTCTGCAAATACTACGGGCGAAAACACAGCGATATTCTTTGGGCTATCAGGCACTGGAAAAACAACACTTTCAGCAGACCCCAATCGGGCATTGATTGGTGATGATGAGCATGGCTGGGGAGCAAATGGCGTCTTTAATTTCGAAGGCGGATGCTATGCCAAACTAATCGACCTTTCAGAGGAAGACGAGCCAGCGATTTTTGCAACCACAAGAAAATACGGGACAGTTCTTGAAAATATAGTGATGGACTCTGAAGGTATACCAGATTTCCACGATACCAGCAAGACACAAAATACGCGTGGCTCCTACCCTATTGAATTTATTGAAAATAGAACCATTGATTCAAAGGGAGGACATCCCCAAAATGTCATTTTCCTAACCTGTGATGCTTTTGGCATCTTGCCCCCAATATCCAGACTAACTCCCGAACAAGCAGCATATCATTTCATTTCAGGTTATACTGCTAAGGTTGCTGGAACAGAAATAGGCGTGAAAGAGCCACAAGCAACTTTTTCTGCTTGTTTTGGCGAGCCATTTATGCCTATGCACCCAGGCGTTTATGCAGACTTACTATCTGAGAAAATGAATCATCATGGAGCAACTGCTTGGCTGATAAATACTGGTTGGTCTGGCGGCCCATATGGTGTTGGAAATAGGATGAAAATCAAGTACACAAGAGCGATGTTGAACGCAGCATTAGATGGCAAACTCGATGATGTTGAATATGCTAAAGATGAGAGATTTGGTTTTGAAATTCCATTGGAATGCCAAGGGGTGCCTTCAGAGGTATTACAACCAATTCAAACATGGGATGACCATGAACAATACAACCTACTTGCCAATAATCTTGCCAAGATGTTTGTAAAGAATTTTTCAAGATACCAAGGCGGAGTATCGGATGCAGTTAATTCAGCAAGCCCCAAGGTATCCTAAATTAGGCTTTAAAACCGTACTTTGATAACTTAGCGGCGCGCACATTAGCATGTGAGACCCATGCGAAATTTACGAATTATAGTCGGCTTGATGTTTATTTTCACCATACTTTCTCCTATGATTAATTCCATTGACACTCCTGTCAGTGACTATATTTTCTCTGAAGATACCTCCTCTGAGAACGACCAATACCAAACTTTGGACGATGTCAGAAAGCAACCCAAAGCAGCCGGCGCAAAGGCTCCATGCCCAGTATTACAAAATGATGGAGGCTCGCAAGGAGATACAGGAAATGCAACAGCGCAAACAGCAAAATCAATCGGTTCTGACCCTACAACCACTTTTAGCGGGTGTGTAGATAGCGCAGACCAAGAAGATTGGTATGAATTTTCAATGTCCGCTAGCAACAATATCGATGTAACTCTTGATAATTTTGGAGACGGCACTACTGTTGATTTTGACTTATATCTTGTGTTTGAAGATAATGGTTCATACTACATTGTTGACTCATCTTTAACATATGATCCAGAGGAATTGGTATCCAGCGCAGGTTCTACTAAAGATGGCGTTGCAGATACATACTGGATTGTAATTTTCCAGTACTCAGGTGATGGCAGCTATGATATAGAGTCTTGGACAAATTATACTGAGACATGTTTAGATTGGCAAAATCCCCAAAATGATGCAGGCCAAGGAGACGACGCAGTTTCTAATTGGACAGACTCCCCAGATAACCTTGGAAGCAATGTTACAGCGGTTTACACCGGGTGTGTTGATTCAACTGATACAGGTGACGTTTTCGCATTTGATGTCCCAGTAAACCATACCATAGATGCAGTATTAACATTCGATTCAGGTGATGATTTAGACTTGTTTTTGCACCAACCAAATGGTACAATAATTGACAGCGCAATAATTTCTAATCCCGAAAAGGTAACTTCTATTGATAGTGATTTTGAAAACCAACCGGGAACTTATTTCATCAATGTATCTCAGTGGGCTGGAAATTCGAATTGGACTTTAGAAGTATGGACTAATTGGAGCGCGCCGATACCAAATCTGGCCATTGAAAACATTACTTTCAATACCGCAGCCAAAAATCCGGGAGATGTTGTAACTGTCGATGTAGAAGTGATTAATGATGGAACACAAGACCTTACAGACTCATTCAAGGCGGAAGCAGTTTTGAGCGTTGATTCTGCTGATACATGGGTTGACCACTACTTAGGAAATGCAACTTGGTCTAGTGGATTAGTAATTAATGGAACGCAAATTCTTAGCATCACTGGAACAATTCCTTCAAACATAGTTCAAGGAAATTACAATGTTTTTGTTACCTTGGATAAAGATGACATGATTATCGAAAAATCCGAACTGGATAATGACGCAGCATCGGATAACCCAATGACCATTGGGACTCCAAATTCAGCATGCCAAACCGTTCAAAATGATGCATCCTCAGGAGCAGATATTAGTGACCAAATGTCAAGTGCCTTTGATGCAGGAACAGACCCAGTTGTCGAATTCAGAGGCTGTGTTGACGAAAATGACGAAAAAGATGTCTACAAAGTAACCATCACATCTGGACAAGAACTCAACGTAACTCTGGTCACAGCACCTATAGACGGAGCAGACTTCGATTTGAGATTACTTGCTGCCAATGGAACCACTATCGACTCAAGTCTATCTTCGACATTCGATGAATTTGTTTCTCTTTCTGACACAGACCTTGCAGG
>Ga0208639_1000571_pt1 | contig 27386 bp, 27 predicted proteins | sample ETNtaG_33_FD_185772 | JGI IMG/M metagenome (GOLD analysis project Ga0208639, IMG submission 185772) | Marine microbial and viral communities from oxygen minimum zone, Eastern Pacific Ocean - ETNP201310SV76 (SPAdes) (version 2) | ecosystem: Environmental > Aquatic > Marine > Oceanic ...
AATACTTGAACTTGAGGAAAAATCTTATGGAAGAAATACTTCTAACCGCAAATACAACGAGAGAGATCGGGAGCAGTTCAAGTCGTCGTGTACGTAAAGACGGAGTTGTTCCAGGTGTTTTATACGGCCTGAATGAAGAATCTATATCTTTGTCTGTAGCTTGGCCTGATTTGAGGCGTGCATTAACTACAGATTCTGGAATCAATGCAATTATTCAATTAGAAGTAGATGGTAAAAAACAAATGACCATCGTTAAAGACATCCAACGTCATCCCGTTAAGCGTGACGTCCTACACGTTGATTTTCTTAGAATCGATCCAAATAAGAATGTTACTGTAGACATTCCATTAGTAATGATCGGTGAAGCACGTGAAGTGTCGGCAGCGGACGGAATGGTCGATCAGAATATGTTCTCGCTTACAGTTAGTGCTCCTCCCGATCGAATACCAACAGAGATCGAAGTCGATATTTCCGCCTTGACTGTTGGAGATGCAGTAAGAGTGGGGGATCTTAACTTGCCGGAGGGCGTCACCTCTGAAGGTGATCCTGAAGATCCGATAGCAGTAGGAATGATTACTCGTTCAACACTTGAGTCGATTGCTGCAGATGAAGCCGCTGAGCTTGCATCTCTCGAAGAAGGTGAAGAAGGAGTTGGCACTGACGGAAGTGAAGGTGGCGAGTCTGCTGGACAGGAAGGCGGTGCCAGTGATGAGTCTGAAGATGCCGCTGAAGACGGGTAGTAGGTATTTGCATGTCCCGATTAGTACGGGGCGAGCGTCTTTCATTAACACGCAGGGGTGAATCAGCAGAGTTGCTTGTAGTCGGGCTTGGAAATCCAGGGTCGAAGTATGCCGGTACCCGACATAATGTTGGTCGAGAAGTTATAGATGAGTTAGTTAAGCGTAAGAATTCAAGTTTAAAAGCGGGAAAAGAACAAGCACTTGTTTCCGAAATTAGACATAACGAAAAGTTAATAGTTTTTGCCATTCCGATGAATTTCATGAATGATTCAGGAATCTCAGTGGCAAAATTAATGAGACGTTACCGACTAAGCGAAGTAAAAAAACTGTTGATAGTTCATGACGAACTAGATTTAGAAGTCGGAGCTATCCGCCTAAAAGAAGGTGGAGGTTTAGCTGGGCACAATGGTTTACGATCCGTGAAACAGCATATAAAAAATCAAGATTTTCGTCGTATCAGGATTGGCATTGGAAAACCTTTTCCAAATCAAAAAGGTGCTCAGTATGTTCTTTCCAAGCCAGGAAAAAAGGAAAGCCAAGAACTATTATTGTCTGTGATTAATGCAGCAGACTCGGTAGAGAGCATTCTTGAAACAGATTTTGATAATGCAATGCAGATCTTCAATAAAAAAACTTAAAAACATATGAACCATGAGATTTATCAGACCCTGCCTGAACTTTTAAAAGAAGAACCGTCATTAGTTAAATCGTTAGGGCTTCCTAACGCTGAAATTTTCGTACCGGAATGTGCCCATGCAATTATTTCAGCAACTATTTCACGTTCAAGCGAAAGAAAACCATTGGTGGTTGTGGCTCCCACGAATGTGGAAGCTGAAAAACTTTTTAATGATATGAAAATGTTTCTCGGTTATGAAAAAGTAGATTTTTTCCCTTCATGGGAAACACTGCCCTTCGAGAGAATCAGCCCTGGGGTGGAGACAATGGGTAAAAGATTACGGGTCCTTCACAGATTACTTACTTGTGATGAAAGCCTAGAAGTAATTGTTACCTCAGCACGAGCTCTCGTGCAGAAGTTACCCAACAAAGAGAAAATATTACCTATTTCTCTAAAGACAAGAGATTTGATAGATCAGAGGGAGCTTTTAGAGAAGCTGATTGCTTTTGGTTATAAAAGAGAATATCAAGTTGAGCATCGTGGCGAAGTGGCTGTAAGAGGTTCAATAATTGACATTTGGCCTTCGACAACTGATTCTCCTATCCGAGTAGATCTTTGGGGGGATGAGGTCGAAAGACTGTGTGAATTTGGCGTAGCAGATCAAAGAACAAAACACTCTGTAGACAAAGTCGAGATATTTCCCTGCAGGGAACTGGTTCTGAATTCTGAAATGATAGAGACAGCAGAATCGATGGTTGACCGACAGAACTGGGGTTCCACAGAATGGGAGCGACTCGCTAATGGCGAGTTATTCGATGGTATGGAATCGTTTATGCCATGGCTTCTGAAGGAAGACACAGTGTTGGCTGACATTCTTCCAAGGGACGGTTTGTTGTTGTTAATAGACAGAAACCGCCTTGATTCCAGAGTAAAAGATTTATTAGAAAAAGAAAAAAAACTAGCTGAATCATTAGCTAAAACATGGTCCTTTGAAGGATCAGAACTTCCAGAACTTCATGTTTCTTTTGACAGGTCGATGAAATTTTGCAAAGCACCTATTTGGTTTATCGACTCCACTCGCAACGTCACAAATATTACAGAAGTAAAAGCAAGTACGTGGGAATCGACTAAAACTTCTGACACATTTCATATGGATGTTTCCGGAAAAATAAATCGAATATCAAAGTTATTAGATGAGAACTATTTCGTTGTTGTAGCGGCAGACGGTGAGGGAAGTGCAAATCGATTAGAAGAAATTCTAAAAAAAGAAGGTTTAACAGTTTCAGTAAATAAGAAAACCCCCACTAATGGGTTTAGTGGAATTCACATCACAATCGGGTCTCTTGAACGAGGTTTTATTCTAGAAAATTCAAATTTTGCATTAATTACAGAAAATGAAATAACAGGTAGACGCAGAACACATAGACATATAAGGAAACGTGGAAAAGAAACGGTACGTATTTTTGAGGATTTTTCAATTGGCGATTATGTAGTTCACAAACATCATGGGATAGCTCGTTTTGCGGGTTTAGTGAGCCAAGAACTAGGTGGAGCAGAGAAGGATTATTTGTTACTGGAATACAAAGGTAGTGATCGTCTTTACCTGCCTACAGACCAAATTGAAGTGATAAGACCTTATAGCGCTGGTGATGTTCCTACTCTTTCAAGGATGGGCGGAATTGAATGGGAACGAACTAAATCCCGGGTGAGATCTGCTATTTCAGAAATAGCTTCCGACTTAGTAGAGCTATACAAAAAAAGAATCAATTCAGAAGGCCGCTCATTCGCAAAAGACTCACCATGGCAATCAGAACTAGAACAGGCATTTCCCTTCGAAGAAACCCCTGACCAATTAAGAGCCATAGAAGAAGTAAAGATTGACATGGAAAGACCTTTCCCGATGGATCGTGTCATATGTGGAGATGTCGGATTTGGAAAAACAGAGGTTGCCCTTAGGGCAGCATTCAAAGCGGTTCAAGATGGCTGCCAAGTAGCGATTCTTGTGCCCACAACACTGTTAGCTCAGCAACATGGAGAAACCTTTAAAGAGCGCCTAGTTTCTTATCCGATCAGAGTGGAAGTTCTCAGTAGATTCCTGACACAAACTCAGGTGCGAAAAGTTCTTTTAGGTTTAGAGGACGGGTCCGTGGACATAGTGATCGGAACGCACAGACTTCTTTCTCAGGATGTCTCCTTCAAAGATCTTGGTTTATTGATCGTTGATGAAGAGCAGAGGTTCGGGGTAAGTCATAAAGAGGCCATTAAAGCCATGAAAGCGCAAGTGGATATCTTGACTTTGACAGCCACTCCAATCCCTCGAACTCTAGAAATGTCATTAACGGGAATCAGGGACCTAAGTCTGATTGACACTCCTCCAGCAGATCGGCAACCAATACTTACTTTTGTTGGTGAATATAACGAAAGTGCAGTGGTGGAAGCGATACGACGAGAGTTATTGCGCGAGGGACAGGTTTTTTTCGTACATAACAGAGTCCACGATATTGAAGAGACAGCCGCAGGTATCAAACAGCTGATTCCTGATGCACGAGTAGCGGTCGCTCATGGACAGATGGATGAATCTACTTTGGAGAAAGTGATTATAGATTTTTGGGAACGAAAATATGATGTATTGGTTTGCACTACGATCGTTGAATCTGGAATTGATATGCCGACCGTAAATACGTTGGTTGTGGATAGAGCGGATCTTTTAGGACTTGGTCAATTGCATCAGTTGCGCGGAAGGGTTGGTAGGTCAGGTCAGAGGGCTTACGCCTATTTATTTACGCCTATTGATCGATCACTCAGCGAGGAAGCTTTCGAACGGTTGCGGACAATCGGTGAGACAACGGAACTGGGTTCTGGGTTTCGTTTAGCAATGAAAGACCTAGAGATAAGAGGTGCAGGAAACCTTTTAGGAACTGGACAGAGTGGACATGTGGCTTCAGTAGGTTATGACCTTTACTGTCAAATGGTGAACGAGGCAGTGTCAGAAGCATCAGGAGTTCAAGAAGTTGCTGCAACTGAAATTAGAGTAGAAATGCCTGTAGACGCGTATTTGCCTGAGAGTTATGTGGCTCGTGGCGATTTAAGACTTGAAGCGTATAGGAAACTTGCTTCGGCGGGAGAAACTTCAGACCCTTCAAAAGTCGAAGAAGTAAGACAAGAATGGGAAGATAGATACGGTCCGATCCCAGAAGAAGCAGAAAAACTTCTAGCAATAGGTCATTTGCGGACTCTCTGTGTTGAACGCGGCATAACAGAAGTCACGGTCACCAAAAGAAAAAATTTGAGTTCAGGTTTTTTAGCTCGTTGTTCACCTGTTTTGCTACCGCTCAGCAAACAAACCCGTTTAGAAAGATTGCATCCTGAAGCTTATTTGAAAGAGAGCTCTGCAGAGTTGCAAATTCCTATACCAGAGAGGAATCCGGTTGGGGTATTAAGTGAGTACTTAAAAGATTTGGTTCCTGTTCCCACTTCAATCACGTAGCATCTTGGAGTGAGTTTAATAAGGACAGATTTACTTAGGAAAAGCGTAAAAGGCTTTATAACTGTATTTTTTGTGTGCCTTTTATTAAGTTGCGGTGGTTCCCAAGTTGACATTGAGGTTGGTGAAACACAAATTGATAGGGACTCCTTAATTAAATGGAATCAAGAACGCACCGGTGTAGCTGATCCTTCGATGTCACTTCTCATAGAAACGGCTAACGAGTGGATACAGAATCAGGCACTAGCTGATTTTTTGAATGAATACGGAGTTGTCATTGACGAAATGGATGTTGTGAAAGCACGGGATCAACTTCTAGCAGCAGGGATAGCGGATTCAGATCCACGTCTCGGTATTTACAGTGAATGGCAAACTATTCGTAATTTCGCTGCAGAGGGCAGTTCAGAAGTTGAAGCAGCTTACGAAGCTAATAAAGAACTCCTCGGGCATGAGCTTTGTACGAGCCACATTCTTACAAATACAAGGCAGGAAGCTTTAGAAGTGCTCGAACTTCTTGAATCAGGACAGAAATTTGAAGAGTTGGCTTTAACATTCTCGATTGACCCGGGTTCCGGTGCTAACGGCGGTTCCTTAGGGTGTGTGCCTTTAGGAGCCTTCGTTCCATCTTTCGAAAGGGCTGTACTCGGTGCTATTAAAGCTTCAAAAGAACTAGTAGGTCCCGTTGGCAGTCAGTTCGGATATCACGTGATACGAGTTGACAAAATTAATGCTGTGGAACCAATACCGTTTGAACAACAAGGTGAGAGACTATTTATGTCGATCATGCACCTTTCCTCTCTTACGAGAGAAGTTGACGTGGATAGTCGTTATGGCACGTGGGATTCTGTAATCGGACAGATAGAACCTACATGAATTTGAAAAGGTTCTTGATTTGAAACCTTTACCTAAGGTGACAGTCATAGGTTTAGGTCCCGGGGAGCCATCTTTTTGTAGTACAAAAAATCTTGAACTTATAGAAGAACACGAATTCCGTTATGTGAGAACGACCAGACATCCATCCAGTTGTTTGCTAGGGCCTGATGTTGTTTCATTTGATCACATTTATGAATCCTCAGATTATTTCGAAGAGGTTTACGTAACTATCGTTGAAGAATTGATAGCAGCTGCTAAAAAGAATAGAAATATACTCTACGCAGTTCCGGGTTCTCCATTTTTAGCTGAAAGAACAGTTCAGCTGTTAACTGAACAAACTGAGGTTGAGGTAGAAGTATTTCCGTGTCTTTCTTTTGTGGATTTAGCGTGGAGATGTTTAAAGATTGATCCCATGGAAAGCGGAGTGCGAATTGTTGATGCTCACAGATTTGCAACCGAAGCAGCTGGGGACAGAGGCCCACTACTAGTAACTCAAATAGACAGTAGAGAAATATTAGCGGACATAGTTGCGGCAGTTGACTCTCCGCCGATGCAATCAGTAACTGTATTGCAACGTTTAGGCCTAGAGGATGAGAAGATGCAGGAACTTCAATGGGAAGATTTAATTGAAAAAGTTGAACCGGATCATTTAACTTCGTGTTTCATTCCGCATCTGGAATCGCCGATTGCATCTGAATTGCAAAAATTTGTCGACTTAGTAGCAGTATTAAGGATCCAATGCCCTTGGGACTCTGAACAAACCCACTCTTCACTCACTTCACATTTACTAGAAGAGACTTATGAGGTTCTAGAAGCTATTGAGAATTTTAATGAAGAAACGGGGGAAGGTTCTGAAGATTTAGAAGAAGAGCTTGGTGATTTATTATTTCAGATTGTATTCCACTCACGTATAGCGGCAGACGATGCCCGTTTCGATTTGGCTGATGTAACGAAAGGAATACATGAAAAGCTCCGCAGGAGACATCCCAAAATATTTACATCCGAACAAGGGTCACCTTTGAGGGATGATCCGGATTCTGCTCATAAAAGATGGGAAGAACTTAAAAAAGAGGAAAAGAAACGTTCTTCAGTTTTGGATGGAATTCCAGATACTCTTCCAGCGCTTGCTTATGCACAGAAAGTATTTGAAAAATCAAAAACATTAGACCTTCTCGACGAAAAAACTTACAACGAGAGACCTCTTCCTGAAACTGACGAAGAGCTTGGAAATATTCTTTTAGACCTTGTTTTTTGGGCTGCAAAAAATAACTTTGAAGCCGAGCGAGCTTTACGAATAGCTAATTCTAGGTTCGTTGCTTTTATCAAAAACATTGAGGCACTTGCTGAGACTAGAGATGTGGATTTATTTTCTGCAGATAGTCACGCTAAGAAAGAATTAAAAGCAGAGATCAGAAACCGCGATTTCACTGACTAACGACTATTTGTATCTCAATTTTTTTCTTATCCGTCCTATTTGGGTAGCTCTGAAGAGGTAGTTTGGTAATAGGCGGAGCTCAATAGCAGTATTACTTAAGGGGTGACTGTGAGCAGAATTAAATTTGTTTCCGGAAGACAGGTAATAGATTCTCGTGGAAACCCAACTGTCGAGGTGGAAGTTTTACTTCACAGTGGGGCTACTGGACGGGCAATGGTTCCGAGTGGTGCTTCCACAGGTCAGTTCGAAGCGATGGAGCTGAGAGATGGAGGAGAAATCTGGTCAGGAAAAGGTGTAAAGAAGGCTATAAGTCATGTAAATAATGAAATATCGGATGCCGTTTTGGGTTTAGATGCCACAGATCAACGAGTGCTTGATCAGACAATGATTGACCTAGATGGCACCGATGACAAAAGCAGACTTGGGGCTAATGCAATTCTCGGAGTTTCTTTGGCAGTGGCCAGATCAGCAGCTAAAGATTCAGGAATGCCTCTTTTTAAATATATAGGAGGTGCTAATGCTCACCTGATGCCAGTTCCGATGTTCAATGTGATAAATGGCGGAATGCACGCTGACAATAATATCGATTTTCAGGAATTCATGATCATGCCTTTAGGTGCAGCTTCATATAGTGAAGCATTGCAATGGGGCGTGGATGTATACCACTCTCTCAAGGCGGTTTTGAATGACCGAGGGATGTCAACGACAGTTGGCGATGAAGGCGGTTTTGCACCGAATCTTTCTTCAAACGAAGAAGCACTACAAATACTTTTAGAGGCAATAGAAAAGTCAGGACGTACTCCAGGTGATGAGATTTCATTAGCTCTTGATGTTGCTTCTACGGAATTCTTTCAAAAAGGTATTTATCGAATTGAAGCCGAAGATCTCTCTTTGAATTCAGAGGAAATGGTTGCTTATCTCGCAGCGTTGTGTGACAAGTATCCGATTTGTTCGATTGAGGATGGTATGGCCGAAGAAGACTGGGACGGATGGTCACAACTCACTGAGGAGTTAGGTCACAGGACGCAATTGGTTGGAGATGATTTATTTGTTACTAACTCTCTAAGGCTTGAGCGAGGAATTGAAAACGGTGTAGCTAATTCAATTTTGGTAAAAGTGAATCAGATAGGAACGCTCACTGAAACTTTAGAAGCAGTTGAAATAGCAATGAGTGCCGGCTACACAGCCATAATTTCTCACCGTTCAGGTGAAACAGAGGATCATTTGATAGCAGATTTAGCGGTTGCCACGAACTGTGGTCAGATCAAATCTGGAGCACCTGCACGTAGTGATCGAGTCTCAAAGTACAACCAACTGTTACGAATAGAAGAGATTTTAAATGAATCCGCCTTCTATAAAGGGGAAGCCGTGTTGGCCGGTAGAGGATGACACGGTCGATTCTTCGACGTTTAGGTTATTTAAGTATCGTTGCTGCTTCTTTATTTTCTTTAATGCTTTTAGGGGTTATTCCGATACAAGAATGGTTCGAAGTGAGGGATACCAAAAATGATCTACTGGTGGAACTTGCAGAGATTGAAGAATTAAATGAAACCTACAGAGTTTCTGTAGACGCTTTAAAGACTGATGAAGAGATAGAGAGAATTGCAAGATCGGAATATAATCTGGTCAAACCACACGAAGAGGCATACTATGTAGTCCCAGTTTCTTCTGAAGATATCGAAATCCCTGGAATCTGGCCTTTTTACAAAAGTTAACCATCCATTCAATTTTCGCTTTATAAATTTCCGCTGGTTGAAACACTAGAGAGACGATCGGGCTACAGTCTTCTTAGAAAATAACCAGGAGATACAAATGAGTATTTTGGGTAATCGTGTACTTAGAAGAGAAGATGTTGGATTTTTAACCGAAGGTGCTTGTTACACAGATGATTTAAATGAGCCAGCTCTTGAGGGAGCGCTTTGGGTGACTTATGTGCGCTCAACAATGGCACATGCAAAGATCATGGTGGATGCTTCAGAAGCATCAACCATGCCAGGAGTGGCAGGAGTGTTCACCGCCGCTGATCTGGATGGTCCTACGATTCTGCAAGGTCAGGTTCCAATGTTTCCTGAAGCAATGTTGAATCGACCAATACTAGCCATAGACACAGTCAGATTCGTTGGAGAGTGCATAGCGGTAGTTCTAAGTGAAACCCCTGAAGAAGGAGCGGATGCAGCTGAAGTGGTTTCCATAGATTATGAACCACTACCAGTAGTTGTAGATATGGAAGAAGCGGCGACTGATTCAGTTTTGATTTATGAGGAAATAGGAACAAATATCGCTGCTGATTTTTCTGCTTTAGGTATGGCCACTGGAATTACAGACGATTCATTTTTTGAAGATTGCGAAGTTGTACTGAGTGGAAGAGTGGCTCATCAACGCACAGCACCAGCCCCTTTGGAACCTCGTTCAACCGCAGCCACTTGGGAAGGTGATAAGGCAATCATGTGGATGTCTAATCAAGCCCCACATGGTGTCAAAGGTGCGCTAGAACCTCTTTACGCAGAACAAGCAAAAGGAGGATTCCAAGTAATTGTGCCCGATGTAGGAGGTGGTTTTGGTGGGAAAATCCCCCCATATCCCGAAGACGCTCTTCTTCCCTGGTTGGCAGCTAAAGCGGGTAGACCTGTTCGTTGGTTCGAGACTCGTACCGAAAATCTTCTGGCTATGGGACCAGGAAGAGCTCACGTACACCGTTTTACCATTGGCGGCAATAAGGAAGGTGACATAACCCATTATCGTCTTGAAGTTTTAGCAGACTCTGGTGCGTATGCACGCCTAGGTGCTTTCTTGCCCATGTTTACATTGATAATGAGTTCTGGAGTTTACGACATACCAAATATCGAGACAGCAGCCCGAAGTGTTGTCACTAATACAACTCCAACTGAAGCGTACAGAGGAGCTGGTAGACCCGAAGCAGCTCTTACGATCGAAAGAGCAGTTGACATGTTCGCAGCTGAAATTGGAATGGATACTGCAGAAATAAGAAGGAAAAATTACTTACAAGCTAAAGATTTTCCAGTTTCAACCGCTGTGGGAACAGAATATGACAGCGGAGATTATGAAAAAAGTCTAGAACTGGCTCTTCAAGCAGCAGGCTATTCAGATTTAAGAACTGAGCAAACAAAGCGTAGAGAAAATGGGGAAGTAGTTCAACTGGGAATCGGTATAGCAACTTATGTCGAAATTACAGCTGGTCCGGCTCCAGGAGGGGCTGAATACGGAAAAGTTGAAATCACTTCTGAAGGAAAAGCTCGAGTTTACTCTGGTTCACTTTCGCACGGACAAAGCCATCAGACCACTTTCGCGATGATCGCTGCTGATCAATTAGGAATGGACATTGAAGATATTGAACTCATCCAAGGTGACACGGACAAAGTTGCCGAAGGGGTGGGAACATTTGGATCAAGATCAACTCAGCTAGGTGGCTCATCCATCCATCGAGCAGCTGGTGAAGTAGTCGAGTCAGCTAAACAAATTGCAGCTGACTTGCTCGAAGCTAATCTCGATGACATTGTTTTAGATCATTCGAATGGAACCTTCCATGTTTCAGGTACTCCAGCAGTCAACAAGACATGGGCAGATATAGCCGAAGAATCAGATGATCTATTTTCAGAATCAAATGAACAGACCAAATGCAGTTATCCATTTGGAACACATGTGGCTGTTGTCGAAATTGACACAGAAACAGGTGGTGTAACTCTCGACAGGATGATCACTTGTGATGATGCTGGAACAATAATCAATCCTATGATCGTGGAAGGTCAAAGGCATGGGGGAATAGCGCAGGGGGTTGCCCAAGCCCTCACAGAAGAGGTTGCTTACGATTCTGACGGAAATCCTCAATCAGCTAATTTTGCAGATTACGGAATTATTTCAATGGCAGAACTACCCTCATTTGAACTTGTTCCTATGGAAACCCCAACCCCTAATAATCCACTAGGTTGTAAAGGCATAGGTGAATCAGGAGCGATTGGTGCCACTCCCGCAGTTGCTAATGCTGTAGTGGACGGATTGAGTCATTTAGGAATTAGGAATATTGATTTACCATTGAGTTCCCGGAGGGTTTGGGAATCAATTCAAAATCAAAAAGGCTGAAAAGACGGATTTGATATGAAAACGGTAATAGAAACGCGCGATCTCGTAAGAAAATTCGGAGAGATAGTAGCGGTAGATGGTATTGACCTCAGTGTGAGCGAAGGGGAAGTTTTTGGTTTTTTAGGACCGAACGGTGCCGGGAAATCGACAGCAATAAGAATGCTTACGACGTTACTGCATCCGACTTCCGGAGAAATTTATGTATCAGGATTTAATGTCGTAACTGAAGCGGCTGATGTGAGGAAGGTAATAGGGGTAGCTCTTCAGGATGCAGCGATTGATCCACTAATGACGGCAAATGAATTGATCAGATTGCAAGCAGTTTTGCATGGAATTTCTCGTTCGGAAGCAAAGAAAAAAGGAGGTGAGTTACTCGAACGCGTCGGACTTTCAGGGGCAGCTGCTCGACGTGTCAGTACTTATTCAGGAGGTATGCGGAGACGTCTTGACCTAGCTTTATCTTTGATTCACGAGCCTAGGATTCTTTTCTTGGATGAACCGACTACAGGTCTTGATCCCACAAGCCGTGAGGCACTTTGGGATGAGGTTAAGCGTTTAAATACTGAGTTGGGCACAACTGTTTTTTTGACCACTCAATATCTTGAAGAGGCGGATCAACTGGCTCATAAGATAGCGATAATTGATGCTGGAAAGATTGTTCGCCAGGGTATTCCAAAAGAATTGAAGGAAAATATCAGTTCTCCTACACTACGCGTTGACGTTGAAGAATTGGACCTTATTCGGGCACAAGATGTTTTAGATTCTTTTGGTGATAGAAGGCCCGCTCGAGAGGGGCGTGCAGCAGTTGGGCTGGATGGAGGAGCAACACGGTTAGCTGAAGTCATAAGAGCGCTTGACGAAGCTGGAATCTCGGTAGAACATCTAGAATTGGATGCTCCGAGTCTCGATGATGTTTTCGCTGATGCGACAGGGAGAAGATTAGAAGGGGTTGAGGAGGGGAATGAATAAAGTCGATACGGCTGCTTCTTCGACAGTAATTAAAAACTTTTTCTCCCAAACTATTGTCCTAGCCCAACGTTCCTTAGTGAGTGAACTGCGTCAACTCGCTACCGTTTTGCCAGGATTGCTTTTCCCTTTACTTTTGGCTTTTACATACACAGAACAATTTGAGCGAGTTTTGAGTCTTCCAGGGTTCCCAGAAGTTGATTCTTTTCTTGATTTCCTCCTCCCCGCTACGGTCCTTCAAATGGTTTCATTCGGTGCTAGCAATTCTGGAACAGAGCTGGCATTAGATATAGAGAACGGTTTCATGGACCGACTATTAGCTTCGCCAGTAGCAAGAGTACCTGTTCTGATCGGCAGAGTTGCCGGTTCAGCTCTTCTGGCCGGAATCAAGACTGTGATAATAGTTTTAGTATTTTTAATTGCAGGAGCTCAGGTATCTAGTGGTTTCGCTGGGTTTGTTGTTTTGACTTTGTCAGCCTGTCTTCTCGTCGTTGTCATAGGTGGATTAAGTCAGATATTGGCTATCAGATCAGGTTCTCAAGAGGTAGTGGGGGCTACGTTCCCGCTTATATTCGTGATGATTTTTATGAGTTCAGCTTTTTTTCCGACGGAACTTATGAGCGGCTGGTTTAAACGATTAGCTGAATTTAATCCTTTGACATGGGTAATCGACCCCCTTAGAAGATTGATGATTGTGGGTTGGTCTTGGTCTGATGCAGTTACCGCTTTAGGTATTTTATTATTGGGAGCAGTTTTGGTGACAGGTGGCTCGGTCTTGACTCTGAACAAAAAACTGGGGCGGCCATGACAACACAAACATTCTCCAAAGCGGCTAGCGGTGTTTCCTTATCGATAGCTATGGCGGTCTGTCGAAGAGGTGTTTTAAGAGTTTTAAGCAGGCCAACTTTATTACTGCCTATTGTTTTTATGCCGGTGATCATGTTGATTAGTTTTACAGGCGCTTTTGGTTCATTAACAAGAATTGAGGGTTATGGAAGTGAAAATATTTATGACTGGATGGCTCCATACGTAGCACTACAAGGTTCGGTTTTTGCTGGCGTTTTTGGCTCTGCATCCACTGCAGAAGACTTTGAAACAGGTTTTTTTGATCGTCTCCTTTTAACACCAGGTAGTCGAAGTTCAATTTTGCTAGGGACTGTTTTGGTGAGCGCTATACGCTCATTATTTCCCACAGTGGGAGTTGTCGTTGTAGCTTTGCTTGGAGGTTTGAATCTTTCAGGCGGACTCCCAGCCATTTTACTTTTAGCAGCAGCTTCCGCTCTTATGGCTTCAGTTTTTTGTCTTTTCAGCCTTGCGATTGTTTACCGCTTCAAAACGATTCGTTCTTTGATGATTGTCCAACTGGTGGCATTCACCAGTTTTTTCATGACTATTGGTCAAGTTCCTTTGGAATTTATGACTGGATGGTTGCATCAAGTCGCACGGTTTAATCCAACAACAAACGTGCTACGTTTCGCGAGACAGGGCTTCCTAGATGGAATAACTTGGGATCTGACGTGGCCAGGTATCGTGGTTTTTGCTGCAGCTAATATCGTCGGTTCTGTTTTAGCGTTTCGTTCTTTAAGGCGGATAGGTTCATAGATTGAAAAACAGGCTAGTTTTATGACTATTGTTAAGTTCATTATTAAGATTTGAAAATTTGAGAAATTTACAAAGAGGGGGAAGTCGTTGAAAGTTTCTATGACAATTAATGGCACGGCAGTTTCAGCCGAAGTGGAACCACGGACTCTTCTGGTTCATTTCATACGAGAACAGGCGAGTTTGAAAGGAACCAACATAGGATGTGATTCATCTTCATGCGGAGCCTGCACAGTTCACTTAAATGGAGAATCTGTAAAATCTTGTACTGTTTTGGCTGTTCAGGCAGATGAACAAGAAGTCACAACCATTGAAGGTTTGGCAGATGGTGAAACTTTGCATCCTATGCAGGAAGCATTCCGTGATTGCCACGCACTTCAATGCGGTTATTGCACTCCAGGAATGGTGATGGCGGCTGTTTCACTCTTAGACGAAGTTCCCACGCCTACGGAATTGGAAGTTCGTGAGGGCTTAGAGGGCAATTTATGCAGGTGTACGGGGTACCACAACATCGTAAAAGCCGTACTTCAAGCTAGTGGAAGCAAGTCATGATTCCCGCCGCTTTTGACTATCAGAGAGCTGACTCAAAAGAACAGGCAATTTCTTTACTGTCAGAACATGGAGACGAGGCAAAACTTTTAGCGGGTGGACACTCTTTGATACCGCTCATGAAATATCGGTTAGCTGCACCCGGAATAGTGGTAGATGTCGGCCGGGTAAATGAACTCTCTTATGTGCGTGAAGAAGGAGATCATTTAGCTATTGGAGCTTTAACACGCCATCGGGAAATTGAAACAAGCGAGTTGGTGTTAGCCAACACAGGGCTCTTAGCGGCTGCTACAAAACAGGTAGGTGATCCGCAAGTCAGACATCGAGGAACAATCGGCGGAGCTTTAGCGCACGGCGACCCTGCTTCAGATATACCTTCTGCAGTATTGGCTTTGAGAGCATCGTTCATTATCGAAGGCCCTTCAGGTGAGCGTGAAGTTGAAGCTGACGATTTCTTCACAGGTTTCCTTGAGACAGCTTTAGAACCAGAAGAACTTTTAACTGAAATTCGTGTTCCGAAATTACCGAATTCAACATGGTCATTTCAAAAATTCAATCGCCGAGCGCAAGATTGGGCAATTGTAGGAGCTTCGGTTTTAATCGCTGACAACCAGTGCGGTGTCGGGCTCGTCAACATGGATTCTAAACCTGTACGTGCTGCAACTTTAGAAGAAGCTATCGAAAATGGTGCTTCAGCAGAAGAAGCTTCTGAACTAGCTGCAGAAGGGCTCGAACCTCCTTCTGATCTAAATGCTTCTACTGAATATCGCTCCCACCTTGCTCGTGTTTTGACTAAACGAGGTCTTCAAGAATCAGGAAAATAAAGATTTTTTTCTGACCGCTGAGCAAATAAGACATCTAGTCTTAATCTATGGGTTTAAGAGATGTTTCTTCGGTGGAGAAAGTCGTAGAGGAACTGTCAGCACAGAACTATTTAGCTGATCGTGGTTTAGCTACGGCTGTTTTTCTTTCTCTAAGACAGAATCGACCCCTTCTTTTAGAGGGAGAAGCCGGAGTAGGAAAGACGGAATTAGCAAAATCTCTATCAAACTGGGTAGAAGGCGATCTGATAAGACTTCAATGCTATGAAGGCATAGATTCGAATCAAGCAGTTTACGAATGGGACTACGCACGTCAACTTCTTCATCTTCGAACAGCAGAAGCAAGTGGTCGGGCTGAAGATGTCTCAACAGATACTTTAGAAGGGGAACTCTACGACGAAAGATTTCTGATAAGGCGTCCTTTGTTGCAGGCGCTTTCTGTAAAAAATGACCCACCACCTGTATTGTTAATCGATGAGATAGACAGAGCGGATGACGAATTCGAAGCTTTTCTTCTGGAGATACTGTCGGAGTATTCGATTACTATTCCTGAACTAGGAACTTACCGGTCAGAAGTTAAACCAATTGTCGTTATCACTTCAAATAGGACTCGAGATCTACATGATGCATTGAAGAGAAGGTGTTTTTACCACTGGGTTGAACATCCAGATGTAGAGAGAGAAATTGAGATTATTAGAATTAGAGCACCTAAAGTCCCACTTCTTCTTGCTGAAGAAGTGTCAAAAGCCGCAGCTCTTCTAAGAGGAATGGATTTATATAAACCACCCGGAGTCGCTGAAACTATTGACTGGGCAGAAGCATTAGTGACTATTGGAGTTGATGACCTAGACGAAGATTCAGTTGATGAGACTTTGGGAACTCTGATCAAGTATCGAGAAGATCAAGAAAGGGTGCGCTCGAGAGGTTTTGATGAAATCCTTTCACTGGTGCGTCAAGGATAATTGAATCAAGTTATTGATGGGCAGAAGACTCTCGATAGGCATCTGATTAATTTTGTCGATCTGTTGCGAATTACGGGCGTAAAAATTTCTTTAGGAAGTTCGATAGATTTCGGGCTAGCTGTTGCAGAGATTGGAGCAGGTTCTTCTGAGGATATTTACTGGGCCGGACGGTCAACTCTTATAAATAGGCCTGAAGATATATCAATTTACAACAAAGTTTTTAAAAGTCATTGGTTAGGTGTTGACTCTTTAGTAGATGAAGTAAACAAACTTCCAGCATTAGATTTTCTTTTTGATGATTTACCTGATGATTCAGAATTTGAAGATTCTTCAAAATCGGAAAATGATTTTCTCAGTGTCAAGTACTCAAATTTGGAGGTTCTTTCTTCAAAAGATTTTTCAAATTGCAATAGAGCAGAACTTCAAGAACTCTTTCAGTTGATGAACGAGATCCGCTTCATGGGGGAAAGAAAGAAATCTCGTCGAATGATTAAAACTAAGAAACACCGAAAGTTTGATTTCGAGAAAAGTGTCAAATCCTCTTTTAGAACCAGTGGTGAGATCGTCAAAAAACACTTTCAGGAAAGCGGTGAAAGAAGAAGACGACTGGTTCTTTTACTGGACATAAGTGGTTCGATGGAAGTGTATGCGAGAGTTCTTATAAGATTTGTTCACGCTGTGATGCTGGGTAGATCAGATGTGGAAGCCTTCACTCTGGGAACCCGTCTCACGCGTTTAACTAAAGAACTTTCTACACGAAATCCTGATGCGGCACTGGAGAGAGTGTCCGACACTGTGGAAGATTGGTCAGGTGGAACACGACTAGGGGAAGGTATAAAAGATTTCAATGACCATTGGGGAATTAGAGGAATGGCCAGGGGGGCGACTGTTTTGATTCTTTCTGATGGTTGGGACCGTGGCGATTCGGAAATAGTTGCTGAACAAATGAAACGCTTGCATCGTGTGACACATAGAATTGTTTGGGCTAATCCGCTAAAAGCAACTCCGGATTATGAACCGCTAGCAAAAGGGATGGCTGCTGCTTTGCCTCATATTGATAATTTTGTGGAAGGCAATTCTTTTGATTCACTTAAAGATTTGTCAACACTGCTAACAGAATGAAGTGCCGAGTCATAATGAGAGAGAGTTAATTTAAAGATGAAAGAAATTGTCAAAGATATTCGTCGCTGGCAGAAGCAGGACAAAAAAATTGCTCTTGCGCGAGTCATCGACCTTGACGGTTCTGGACCACGTTTACCAGGAGCTGCGATGGCAGTAACTGAAGAAGGGGAAGTGGCAGGTTCTGTGTCTGGAGGATGTGTGGAGGGAGCTGTTGTCTTAGAAGCACTCGAAGTTATTAAGAATAACGAACGACACATTGTTTCCTTTGGGTATAGCGATGAAGAAGCCTTCTCGGTGGGATTGACTTGCGGAGGCACAGTACATCTTTTTATTGAACCGCTTGATTGGTAAAAAATGAACAGAAAACCTCAAAAAGATATTTCGATTTTTGATCGTGTAGAAGAGCTTCTTAATGAAGAGGAATCTTTTGCTTTGGTCACTGTAGTAAAAGGCCCACCTGTAGGGGAGAAAATGATTGTTTTCCCTGATGAAAAAAGTGGAGTCGGTTTTGAAGGTTCATTGGGAAACAGTGACTTGGATCGCGTGGTTTCGCGTGATGCAAGAGGAGAGCTTACAGCTGGACGTAGTGGTGTCAGGAACTATGGCGAGTCCGGTGAAGCGCGAGAAGAAACAGTTCAAGTATTCGTAGAGTCTTTTATACAACCCCCGCAACTACTTATAGTCGGAGCGGTTGACTTCACGGCGGCTTTGGTAAAAATAGGTAAAGTCCTTGGTTATCGGATAACTGTCTGTGATGCTAGAGAAATTTTCGCTACGACTCAGCGTTTCCCTCTTGCTGATGAAGTCATTGTTGAGTGGCCAAATAAATTAATAGAGAAAATAGGTCAGACTTTTGGGCCGAGGGATGCTGTCTGCATTCTTACCCATGATGCAAAATTTGATGTTCCAGCAATAGTTTCAGCGTTGGCTACAGATGTTGGTTATATAGGAGTGATGGGGTCACGTAAAACTCATGAAGATCGTATAAATCGTTTATACGAAGTTGGTGTTGATGATGAAGGAATGACAAGACTCAGGTCACCGATTGGCTTAGACATAGGGTCCCGAACTCCCGAAGAGACAGCTATTTCGATAGTTGCGGAGATGATCGCTTTAAGAACCGGACGTTCCTCGATTGCTCTATCGGAAACCAAGGGCCCGATTCATGATTGATTTACGGTTAAGTAAATGACGGTTGCGGCAGTAATTCTTGCAGCTGGAAGAGGGGAGCGTTGGGACAAAGAAGGACATAAGCTGCTCGCAAATCTCAAAGGAAAACCTGTTGTTTCGTGGGCTATTAGTTCGGCTGCAGGCGCTCACTTGGACGAATTGATAGTAGTTACAGGCTCAGTAGATATCTCAGACTTAATACCGCAAGAAGCTACCCAGTTGCACAATCCCGACTGGAAGTCAGGTCAATCGAGTTCATTGATTGTCGCTACCAGATGGGCAAAAAATAGAGGACATGAGGCCGTTGTGGTAGGGCTCGGAGATATGCCGGGAGTTCCAAAAGAGGCCTGGATCTCGGTAGCTGAGTGTCCTGATCATTTAGTTGTAGCTACCTTTGATGGGCAAAGAAGACCTCCAACGAAAATTTCTTCAGAGTTTTTTGAATATTTACCAGCAGAAGGTGATGTCGGAGCACGACCCCTGTTGAATGGAGGTAATCACAAAGTTACAGAAATCGTTTGCTCAGGGAACGGTAATGACATCGACACATTTAAGGATTTGGAACAATGGAGTTAAATAACGATTTTGAAGTATCGGCACCTATCGAGAAAGTTTGGGAAGTTATAAATGACGTTGAGTTGATTGCTCCTTGTTTGCCTGGTGCTCAGTTGGAAGAAGTTGAAAATGAGGAATATAAGGGTTTCGTCAAAGTCAAGGTCGGTCCGATAACAGCACAATATAAAGGTGTCGCAAAGTTCGTTGAGAAAGATGAGTCCAACCATCGTGTGGTGATCAGAGGAGAAGGACGCGATACGCGTGGTGCGGGTAACGCATCGGCTGATATAACAGCATCTTTAGAGTCGACAGCGGATGGCACTCGTGTGAATGTTGTTACAGACTTGAAGATAACGGGCAAAGTAGCTCAGTTCGGACGAGGTGTTATGGCTGATATTAGTAAAAAGTTGATGGGCCAATTTGCTGATAATTTAAGTGAACTAGTTCTATCCGAAGGTGGAGATTCTCAGGATAGTCAATTAGAAGATTCAAGTAACCAAGATTCAGAAGCAATAGATTTACTCAGTGTTGCTGGTAGCTCAATTGGAAAGAAGTTAGTGCCGGAGTGGATAAGGAACCGACAAAAGAAGACCTAGTTTTTGTAACAGCGAGTCTCGGTCGCAAGCCTGAAGGTTTATTTACGGTGGCTGTTAGAGACGACTTGGGTAATCCGCGTGTTATCCGTAACAGCCCTTTGTTGCCTAACGGAAGACCTATGCCAACGCTGTATTGGTTGGTCGACCCTCTTATCAGGAGCAAAATTGGAACGTTGGAATCACAAGGTGGAGTTAAACAAGCAGAAAGAGAATGTGATTCTAAGTCCATCAAAGATGCACACGATAGATATGGCAAGGAAAGGGATTTACAACTTCCTGATTCTTATAATGGCCCTCAACCATCAGGTGGAGTCGGTGGGACGCGTAAAGGTGTTAAATGCTTGCACGCCCACTATGCGTGGTTCCTTGCAGGCGGAGATGACCCTGTAGGTGTATGGGTTGATGAAGCCTTAAAGGAAGTCGACTACTGAGGCAAAAAATGAAAGCATGCAGATGAATGACCATAACTATGCAGCTATAGATTGTGGTACGAATTCGACCCGTTTGTTAATCGGTAACAAATTTGAGATTTTAGATAGAGAAATGAAGATCACGCGTTTAGGTGAAGATCTAGATAAGAGCGGAAAACTTTCAAACCAGGCAATGTCGCGTGTGCTTGATGTTCTTAAAGATTTTCGTCGGAGTTTAGACACTCATAAAGTCTCAGAAGTACGTATGGTCGCCACATCTGCAGCACGTGATGCCAGCAACAGTGAAGAATTTTTCAATCAAGTCGAATCAACAATCGGTGTAAGGCCGGAGCTATTAACAGGTGAAGAAGAGGGACGTTTGGCATTTGAAGGCGCAATTGCTGAGTTGGAACCTGCCAAAGGACCCTTTTTGGTTTTGGACATCGGGGGAGGGTCTACTGAATTTGTTTTCGGGAATGATAAACCTGAGAACGTCCACTCTTCTCAAATTGGATGTGTGCGTCTTACAGAGGAGTTTTTTGACAATGATCCGCCATTACCGGAAGAGTTGCACACCTGTTTGAGTGTTATAGGAGGACATGTCGATGACGCTTTAAGAGAAATTCCTGACATTAGAAATGGGATTACTTTAGTGGGATTAGCTGGAACTGTTTCTTGCATAGCAGCTATCGAAATAGGTTTAGAAAAATATGACAGAGAAAAAATTCATCATTTTAAACTATTAAAAGATGCAGTTGAGGATGTTTTCAGAACTTTAGCTACTGAAAACAGACTTGAAAGAATATCTAATCCCGGTCTTGAGGAAGACAGAGCAGATGTAATTGTCGCTGGCACTGCAATTCTTGTCAAAGTGATGAGACAACTAGAGTTAACAGAATGCCTAGTATCAGAGTCAGATATTTTGGACGGTATTTTGTATTCAATGCTTCATGGTTACAACAAGTAATTATCTCTGAAGTAATTTACAATAATAATCCATAGTTTTTGGAATCTAAAAGGAAGGCTAATTTTGCTATTGAAAGGCCGTCGTGTAGAACTTAGACCATTGTCTCCTGAAGATTTTGAATCTTGGCGTGATATGAGACTTTCTAATTTTGATTGGTTAGTCCCCTGGGAACCGAAACAAAATTTAAAGAAACCTGACTCGTTGGAAGATAGGTATTATTTCGAAAGTCGCTGCACAAATAGAGAAAGAGAAATGAACTTAGGGTCAGCTTGGTCATTTGGCATTTTTTTATCTGCAAAATTTATAGGTGAAATTAATATCTCAAATATTACGCGCGGAGCTTTTCAAAGTGGTCATGTAGGTTATTGGATTGATGAGAATTGTGCCGGAAATGGCTATACGCCCGAGGCTTTAGTGGTGGTACTCAAATTCGCCTTTGAAGAGTTGCATCTTCACCGCCTTCAAGTATCAATTGTTCCTCGAAACAATTCTTCGCGCCGTGTGGTTGAAAAACTTGATTTGAGGTGTGAAGGTTTAGCGGAGAAGTATTTAGAAATAAATGGAATCTGGGAAGATCACCTTAGGTATGCAATGACAGTCGAAGAGTGGGAAATGCGTAAAAAGGAAATGGCTTTAAACTGGTTGGAGTAAAAGTGATTTATTTTTCGCTAGTGATCTTTTTCTTTAAACCTGCGACCATGTCTGTAAAAGCACTTTGTTGCATAGACAATCTTTGAGGACCAACTTCCAGTTCGACTGAAGAAACCGAGTCGAAAGTTTTTGAAGTTTCACTAAAAGTATTTTTCGTTGAAGCAACTAATTCAGATGGGTGAGAAGCGGCTTCAGATGCAAAACTTACAGCTGCTTCAAGTAGTTCGTCATCAGGAACACATTCCCATGCCAATCCACGTTTCGCAGCTGCTTCACCGTCAAGAATTTGATTGAAAAGAACCATCGCTTTGGCCGTCTGTAGGTTAGTGATATTCCTGAGACGCCACGTATGTCCTCCCCCTGGATGGAGTCCAATATTTAAGAATCGTGTGTCAAAACGCGCAGAGACTCCAGCAATGACAAGATCGCAGGCTAAGACCATGTTCATCCCTGCTCCAACAGCAGCACCATTCACAGCAGCAACAGTAGGAAGGGTGCTATGAGCTATCCGTAAAAAACCGCGATAAATATGTGGGAGTGATGCCTCATCTCCTTGTTTTTGCATTTCTCCTGCATCTAGTAAGTCATCAAGTATCGCACCAGCGCAGAATGCGCGTCCCTCACCTGTGATTACAACTGCACCTGTGTCATCACTTTTTTCCAATTTGTCAAAAGTTGACACCAGTTCTTCGTTTAATTCGTTACTTACAACATTTCTGCGTTCAGGGTCATTTAGTGTGAGCAGTGCGACCCTATCTCTGTGTTCTAGTTTTAAATATTCCATACCATTAGTCTTCCATGAGTATTATCAACTCCCACTATAAATAAATTTGATAGATAAGGTCAGACGGTGCCCATTTCTTCTTATGGAATTTTCGATTCATTAAAAGTAAAGAATTTTCGCCTGTATTGGATCGGAGCGGTTCTAAAAAACAATGGTCGATGGGCGCAGTATGTGGCGACGTACTATATCATTTTCAAACTTACAGAATCTGCTTCATGGGTTGGGATGGCTGCGTTTGCAAATTTTGTACCGATGCTTGTAGTCAATCCATTAACAGGTTGGATTTCAGACAATCTAAATCGTCGAAATGTATTGATTGCAACTAATCTTGTTGCTTCATTTATGGCAGGATTGATGGCAATCGCGTGGGGTTTGGGTCTCAAAGAGCCTGGTGTCTGGGTGGCTATCTTTTTTCTAAATGGAATAGTTTCGGGATTATTGATACCTGTTAGTCAGGCATTTGTAGCTGAATGCGTACCACAAAGTCTTCTGCGAAATGCAATTACATTGAATTCCACACAGTTCAATGCTGCACGTGCTTTAGGCCCAGCGATTGGAGGTTTAATCCTTGGGTTTTCTGGACCTGGTTGGACTCTCGCTGCTGTAGTTTTCTTTTACGGGCCAATGCTTGTGTGCCTTTTTTTGATGGAAGCAGATTCGTTAATGAGCTCACAAGAAGAAAGTTTCAAAGCTGGTCGCGAGCGACCAGCGGTTATTTCTGATTACAGAGAATCAGTTAGGTATGTCCGCAATTCACCTGGGATTTCAGCCGCCATATTGACAATAGCGATTGTTTCTACTTTCGGATTTCCTGTTGTGCAACAAATTATCGTTTTCTCAGAAGAAGTTTTTGAAGTTTCACCTTTCTTATTCGGTCTTTTAGGTTCCGCTCAAGGCATCGGAGCCGTATTGGTAGTCCCTGTTGTGACGGGTTATGTAAGTTATCTGAAACCTTCTGTTCAGCAGTTAATAGCAACGGTTGGATACGGCTTAGCAGTCATTCTTTTTGCGGTAGCTCCTTCGTATGCGGTGGCTTTTTGTGCTCTAGGTATTTTAGGAATCATGCATTTAACCTCAGCTTCGAATTTGAATTCAGTAGTTCAATTGCAGGTTGATGAAGAGATGAGGGGAAGAGTTATGGCAATTTACCTTGTGGGAGTTTTAGGCCCCGCACCTTTCGCAGGTCTTGCTATGGGCTGGCTGATTTCCGTATTCGGTCCACGTCCAGTCGTTGCTTTAAGTGGATCTATCTTGGCGCTTTCGGCGATCGTCTTATGGGCTCGGGGTAAATTTAGTAATTTAAACACAGTAAATTAGTTGTTACCGTCAGTCTCGTTTATGTATTTTTGTCCGGTATCACAATCGTCTGAAATTGGACACCACCTGCACGAGGGTCCTGGTTTCAACACTGGAGTTTTTTCCATGTGGGTAATTTCAACTATTCGTTCGACTCCTTGAGCTATCCGTCTCACAGTTGATTCGAGAAGCTCTTCAGTGACTTTTTCAGGAACGAAATCCCCTTGATCTAGATAGTAGGAAGCTACAAGTCTGGGTGGTATCCCTATCCTGAGTGTTTCAACAAGAGCGTAGTATCTGAGATCTTCATGGTGTGTTGCATTGAAACCCCCTGTCTTAAAATCAACAATTACCTTTCCTGCTTTTTGACCTTCCGCTACTCCCAAAGTTAAGTCAACCTTTCCAGCAAGTATTAGGCGTTCGTTACAAAGGTCAGCTCTGACGCGACTTTCAGCAACAGGTCGCCAGGAGGGTTTTAAGGTTGGCCAGCATTCTAAAAACTTGGTGAAAGTATCCACTGAGATTGATCGCAGTTCGGCTCTTTCTATTTCACTGCAGCCACGCAACCAGTGGCCGAGACTATTTGAGTCTTCTTCGAATCGTGCGACTGCTTCATCCACAATGACAGCAGGTTCTATTTCTTTGCGCCAGTTAACGGAAAGTTCGATTGCCTTATGGACAATCGTTCCTCTGGCTGTCGCCACCTGCCATTCGAAATCTTCATTTTCTTCAGCTAAGAATTTTTCTTCACATCCATGGATTTGGGCTAGTCGATGTTTTGATAAGAAAATATTTTCATCATTTGGAAGTTCTTCCATACAATGAGCGACTGCAGTCTCTAAAGCTCTTCTTAAGTGTTGTTTAAGATCAGTTTCAAAAGATGGCCGATCTTTCGACGGAGCTCCGAGGTGCTCAATTACTTCTTGTTGTGCTGGGTTTAAAATATTTTCAGAATCGGACACAACACATTCTCTCTCACTATTGTCACACATGCTTGAGATACTGGAAAAGTATGAAAAATAGAGAAATGACAAGTTTTATATTTGCAGAAACTGCCAGAGTTTTAGGTCAGGTGGCGCGCAACCATAAATTGTCAGTTCCGACTTTTCGTAGTCCTCCGCGAATAGAGGAAGTTCACAGATCTATAAGACGGGGGGTCGACTTTTCAGTCGTTTCAGTTTCTTTTTCCGGACGTCCGTATAGTGCGGTTATTTCTGACATGATAGAAGGCGTTTTAGTAGCGAATAGTCTCGACAGGAATCAATCAGATTTTTTCAGAGCTCTTTTATGGTCCTCGGTAGATGCCTGTGAGGAGGCAGCGTAGAACTATAAAACAAAACTTTTCTATTTTTGAAGTGTTGTTGCAAGAGTTTAGCTAGCGTATCCATTGATAGAAGCCCGAGTGGCGGAACGGCATACGCAGAGGACTTAAAATCCTTGGATTGAAAAATCATGTGGGTTCGACTCCCACCTCGGGCACTCAGATTAATTTCAGCAAGGTGAGGAAATTATGACAGAAATAAATGGTGAAGTTTCACAAGGTTACGAAGCGGTAGCTGAAGCATTTTCAAATAATTTTGAACAATTCGAAGAAATAGGAGCAGCTTTTTGCCTTTATGTGGAAGGTGAAAGTGTCGTGGACGTTTGGGGAGGAGTTGCTGATGTCAATTCTGGACGCTCTTGGGAGCGTGACACTTTACAACTCCATTTCTCAACCACCAAAGGCTTAGCTGCGATTTGCGCAGCAATGCTCTACGAGCGAGGAGATCTTGATTACGAAAAACCAGTTTCACATTACTGGCCCGAATTCGCTCAAGGAGGAAAAGAGAATATAACAGTCGCCCAGTGCATGAATCACCAAGCTGGACTTGCTTCAGTCGATACTGAGCTTACGTTAGACGAGATATGTGAAAAAGAACCTGTTCTAAGAGCACTGGAAGAGCAGGTTCCACTATGGGAACCAGGCAGCAGCAACGGTTATCACGCTCTTACTTATGGTTGGATCGTAGGCGAAATAATCAAAAGAATAGATGGAAGACCTATAGGCAAATTTTTTGACGAGGAGGTCGTAAAACCATTGGGCGTTGACTCTTTCATTGGCTTACCAGAATCACAAGAACACAGGGTTGCGCCTATAGTCGAGGCTTCTGCAGTGGATGACCCGATGGTTCAAGAGCTGGTTGATTCAATAATTGGAACTGGAACTCTCGGCTGGCGCGCTTTGACTTTGGACGGAGCAATGCTTAAAGGAGATGCATACGACCCTTTCAACCCGAACGCACTTGAAAGTTTTAACAGCAGAAAAGTTCACGCAGCCGAAATACCAGCAGCAGGTGGCATAAGTGAAGCACGCGCATTGGCTCGTATCTACGCAGCCTGTGTAGGAGAGGTTGATGGTGTAAGACTTATTAACGATGAAACAGTTATGAAAACAAAAGAAGAAAGTTCGCGAGGTCCTGACCTTGTGCTAGTTCTCGATTCAGGTTGGGGGATGGGATTCATGAGATCTTTGGAAAGTAGCCCGATGCTCACGGAAGAATCTTTTGGCCACTCAGGAGCAGGAGGCTCTCTAGCATTTGGAGATTTAGATCATCAGGTCGGTTTTGGTTATGTCATGAACCAAATGGGCACATCAGTAATGGGGGACCCTCGAACAGCATCACTGATTGCAGCTATACGTTCCTGTCTGTAGTTTTCAGAGGCTATAAACGATAGAAGCTGTCCCATTGAACATTGCTAGTTTTTCAGAATCTGAAAAGTGTGAAACCATTTTCTTAAAAGCGTTGTACAGAACGTGGTAAGAGATAGAAAGTCTGTCAACAGGGAAGTTGCTTTCAAACATGCACCTGTTGGGTCCAAAACATTCAATAGTGTGTTCGTAGTAGCGTTTCTGTGCTTCCACTAACTGATCAGATGTCGGAGGTCGGTCTTCAAGGTGCCAGTTGAATCCGTTATCTGGCATCGATAAACCCCCTAGTTTGGCGTACACATTAGGCAAGGTTGAAATTTCAGCAATGTCTGAACACCATTGTTCAAAAATTTCTTCTCGTTCGTTTTCGTATGGACCTACACCTAGTGGTGTTCCGAAATGGTCAAGAATTATTGTCGTCTCAGGTGCTGAAGCAGCTACTTCAAAAAATTCTTTGTTCTGATAGTGGTAATGCCAGCTTTCATATGTGAATCCCAGACGTCCCAGAGTGCGGACACCTTCTTGAAAATTTTCGTTTTCATAAAGACCCGCAGGAGCGCGTCCAAGAATAGTCATATGCTCTGGATGTTTAGGATGTGCCAAAGCATGCCTGATGCCGCGAAACAATCCTCGACCTGCTACTTCGTGAGCTTCGAGAACTTCTTCAACACTTGCACCCAGTGTTAGGTCTGCATGAGCGACTATCCCAGCAATTAAAGGTTTAGCTTGTTCTTTTGATTTTTCAGCTATTTCAGCTACAAATTCTGTTTCTCCAACAGGTTTGAGATGGTCAGGCCCAGTATCTCGATATGAGGCACTGCATTCAACGAAAACGGTTTTGACGATGTTATGTCCGGATTGGGTGTCATTTTGCAAATTCCCTAACAGGTAATCGAGTCCAGGGATCTTCCACAGATGATGATGAGGGTCAACAATAGGAATGTCAGGTTCCAGAATCTCTTCTTGGGTTAGTTCGTACCAATCCGGTCCGGGGGGAGTGAAG
>Ga0208639_1000576_pt1 | contig 27287 bp, 21 predicted proteins | sample ETNtaG_33_FD_185772 | JGI IMG/M metagenome (GOLD analysis project Ga0208639, IMG submission 185772) | Marine microbial and viral communities from oxygen minimum zone, Eastern Pacific Ocean - ETNP201310SV76 (SPAdes) (version 2) | ecosystem: Environmental > Aquatic > Marine > Oceanic ...
AACCACGGTATCATCTTTGGAACGTAACTCCATTTAAGAGCTAAAGGTCCAGTTGAACTTAATAGCATCGCGGGTACATCTGCTAAAACATCTGTCCTATTTAATGATAATGAAGCATAGGGAGAAAAATGACCAGCATTCCCATAAGAAGCTGTTGTGCTTCCCAGTTCATCTCTATCAAAAATTGTTACATCAAAACCTTTTTTTTGAAGAAATAAAGCATTTGAAATTCCCTGAATGCCAGCTCCAACTATTCCTATTTTAATATTATTATTCATGGCAATGTATACAACCAAATTTTAAGATAATTTAAGCGACAAATTATACTTAAGCAATTGATTGTTGACTGTGAACTCTGGCACTCATCACTACACCAAAACCCATCATTGTTGCTAACATTGATGAACCCCCATATGACATTATTGGCAATGGTGATCCAACTATTGGGAGCAAACCAAGAACCATACTCATATTAATTGTTATATAAACAAAAATTGCAGCCCCAAAACTATAGCAAAATATCTTTGCAAAATAACTTCTTGATGATGCGCCAATAGCAACTATCCGATAAATAATAATTGCATAAATTATTAAAAGTAAAGCTGAACCCACAAAACCAAACTCTTCAGAAAAAAGTGTAAAAATAAAATCCGTGTGTTTTTCTGGCAAAAACTCTAAATAACTTTGAGTTCCTTTTAAAAAACCTTTTCCAAAAAGTCCACCCGAGCCAACAGCAATTTTAGATTGAATAATTTGATATCCGGCACCCAAAGGGTCTCTATCTGGATTTAAAAAAGTTAAAACTCTTAATTTTTGATATGGTTTTAAAAAAGCAATAATAAAAGGTAATAAAATTAAAAATCCTAATATTGTATAAATAAAATATTTATAATTTATGCCTGCAAACCATAAAACTGCAATCCCACTAATTGCTATAAGAACTGAGGTTCCTAAATCAGGTTGAACAATTACCAAACCCATGGGTAATATAATTATTATTAAGGATGTCAAAATTGTATAAATAGAATTCACATTCTCTAATTTCATTCTATGAAAATATTTAGCAAGACACAAAATTATAAAAATTTTCATTAATTCAGATGGTTGCAAATTAATAAAATATAAATCTATCCATCTTTTAGAACCTGAGGATGTTATTCCAAATAAGTAAGTCCAAACTAATAGACTAATAACTACAAAATAGGAAAAGTATCCAATTGAAAACCAAAATTTTATATTAATAAATGAAAATATTAGCATCATAACTGTAAAAACAATCAATTTAATGAAATGACTCTTGGTATGAAATAAAACCTTACCACCTTCTGTTGAATACATAGTGGCAAGACTGATAAAACCTAATAATAAAATACAAACTAACAAGATATAATCAAAATTTCTAAATTTTTGGAAAAAATTAAACTGATTACTTGTTAGTCTTGTATGTTGATACATTTAAATCTCTAAATATTTTTTGTTATTAAATGACTGTCTTAATAAATGTCGATCAATTATTAATTTAAATAATTTTTTTGCCATAGGAGCTGCTGTTGTACTTCCATTTCCTCCATGCTCAACTAATATGCTTAAAGCATATCTGGGATTTTTATAAGGTCCAAAAGCTATATACAAAGCGTGATCTCTATTTTCATATGGTATCTCAAAAGTTTTTAAATCTAATTCTCTTTCTCTCTCTGTAATTTTTTTAACCTGAGCTGTTCCAGTTTTGCCAGCAAATTGATATTTTGGATCATCTATTCTAGATCGATAAGAAGTTCCCATAACTTCATTAGTCGAACCAAACATTGCATCTTGAATAATTTTTATATTTTTAGAATTTTTATATAATGGAATGTATTTGTCACTAGGTTGATAGTTATTTTCTTCGTTTACAATAATTTTAGGATAAATTTTATAACCTCCATTAGCTATTTGTGCTGTCATCAAACATAGTTGAATTGGTGTCGTTTGAATATAACCTTGACCAATTCCAGTAATCATGGTTTCACCTAACAACCAACCTTTTCCTAAAGCATTTTTTTTCCATTGAGTATTAGGAATTAGACCCTGTTTTTCAATATCAAATAAATTTCCAAAAACTTTCTCTCCTAAACCAAATTTTTTTGCAGTTTCACTTAACTTATCTACCCCAAGTTTTCTGGCTACTTCATAAAAATATGTATCACAAGATTGTTTTATTCCATTTCTAAGACTAACAAATCCATGTCCCTTCTTTTTCCAGCAATGATAAGTTTCTCCATACATTTCCGTTTTACCAGTACATTTAACGGTAAAATTTGGATTGATAATTCCATTTTCTAAAGCTGATAAAGCCACTATTGGTTTTATTGTTGATCCTGGAGAATAATTTCCTTGTAAAGTTTTGTTAACTAATGGTTTCAAAGGATTGTTACGGATAATCTGCCAATCCTCTTGGCTTATACCAAAAACAAATAAGTTCGGATCAAATGAAGGCGATGAATGCATCGCAATTATTGAACCCGTATAAATATCCATAACACATATTGAGCCTGCCTGTTCTTTCAATAATTCATTAGCTAATTGCTGAACTTTAGTATCTACTGTTAATCTAAGAGTTTGTCCTTTTTTTCCTTTTTGAAATTCTAACTGACTAATTCGTCTACCAAAAGCATTTACTTCATATCTCTCAATATCATTAGTGCCAATTAATTTGTTTTCAAATGATTTTTCTAAACCTACTTTTCCAATTTTAAGACCTGGAACAAAATTTTTCTTTATTGATTCATTGCTTTCAATGTCATTTTTATTAGCTTGATTTACATATCCAAGCACATGTGTAAAGTTTTCTCCAAAAGGATAATTTCTAGAAATAGATATAACAGGTTTTACTCCGTTTAAATCGTATAAATGATTGTTTATTTTTGAAAATTGTGTCCAACTTAAATTATCTGATACAATTAATGTTTCCCAAGGTTTTATTTCCTTTTTCTTTTTTATTATTTTCTTAAATTCATTATCAGACAACTCCAATAAATCTTTTAGTCTATAAATTAAATATCTGAAATCCTCTACTTGTTCAGGAATAACATGAAGTTGATATGATTCAAAATTACCAGCTATAATATTACCAAAATAGTCATGGAACTCACCTCTGACAGGTGCTAACTTCCATTCTCTAATTCTATTTTTGTCTGAAAGAGTTAAATATTTTTTATTTTCCTTAACTTGTAATAAAAATAATCTACTAACTATTCCGAACATTATAAAAAACTTTAATGAACCGGTGATAAACATCCTTCTATTAATTGAATTAAGCTTTTGTGCATTATCACTAGAAGAATTAATCATTTAATCCTTTTATGTAATATTTGAAAATATTTACAAAAATTATATAAAATAAAAATGTAAAAAAATTATTTATCAAATAGCCTTCTAAAATTAAATTATAAGAAAAAAATAAAGTTAAAATAGAATAGTTTATTGAATTAATTAAACTAATGATAAATAAAAAAAAGAACCAATCTTTGATTGGATGAGGTCTAATAGTAATATTTCTTAAATAAGATGTAGAAATACAAATCAATATATAAGATAAGCTGCTAATTCCTAAAGGCAAACCAACAACAGTATCATTAATTAGTCCAGCAAAAAAAACTAATAAGTAATCAAAATATTTAAATTCTTTTAAACTAAAGAAAAAAATTAAAATAAATGGAAAGTTAAAAGAAAAATACTTAAGATTCAGATAGTTAAAATCAAATTCATTAAGTACAGAAATAAATAAAATAACTATTGGTAACAAATAGTAAATTTTAGAAAAAGAACTTTTTGTACTTAAACTAGCCATTGTTTATTCTTCCTTTGTTTAATACACAATTTTTGTATTTCTCGCTCCCCACCAAAAAACCCTTGTTATTTAAAAAAGATTTACGGCACTTATGTCCATGTTTTAAATTAAGTCTTAAAAATTTTAATTCTTTTGTATCGGTATTAAATTGGTTGATAGTTTTTTTTTGTGAAGAAATTTCATTATTTAAATTTGTAATTTTATTACTTAAATTATTATTTTCATTTTTTAAAATTTCATTTTCTTCTTGAAATTTTAAACTAGTTTGCTCAATAATATTCATCTCATTCTCAAGAATTTCTAATTTTGCATCTATCGATTCATTATCCTCAATATCATTTTCAGTTGTATCTATTCCTATTTTTTCAATTTCAGTATTAATTGTTATTTCTGCAAAAACATATTTAAGTTGAGAAAAATCACTGAAAAATTCTACATTAAATTTATTAGAAGAATTATCTTCAATATTTCCCACTTTTCCAATAGGAATACCACTTTTGAAAATTGCACCAGTTCCAGAAGTGTAAATTATACTCTGATCGGTAAATTCTTCTAAAAAACCATCTTTGATATATTTAATTTGTCCATAATTACTTCCTGTACCTGTGATGATTGCTTGAATATTTTGAGGAGCAATTGTAACTGGAACGTTAGAATTTAAATCAGATAATAATAATACTCTTGATGTTTTATAATTAACCTCAATTACTTTTCCCACCAAATAAGATTGATCATATATATTAGTTCCAATTTTAATATTATCTTTGCTGCCTTTATTGATAATTATACTTTTTAAAAATGGACTATTATGATCTACAATAATTTTTGCTAATATTTTATTTGAAGTAGATACATAATCATTAATCAATTCTTTCAATTCTTTATTTTCATATTGGGTAATTTCACTCGAAACATAATTTGATTTAAGTTTATTTAATTCTTCTTTATCTTTTTTATAGTTGTTAAAAAAGGTCGTATAATCTTTTACTTCTATAAAAGTATTTTTTATAAAATTTTCAGGAATTGATACAATAAATGATGATCTATAAACCATTTCATTAATAGCAACTTTTAAATATCTAACAGCCTTAAAATCTAAACTAGATAATACAATTATAAAAATAGATATAAATACTAATGTTAGTAATGAAAATTTTTGCTGTGTACTTTTTTTTAAAAAAGCAGATCTAATTGCTATTATAAAATCATCTCTGCCTGATGCCATTTCTCTTAATATTCAGTCAACATAGTCGAGAATGTTTGCTCTTGATCTAAAGCTTTACCAGTTCCAACTGCCACACAAGATAAAGGTTCATCTGCTATATGAACTGGTAAACCAGTTTCTTTTGAAAATCTTCTGTCTATATTTTTTAATAAAGCTCCACCACCGGTAAGAGTTAAACCCATATCAACTAAATCAGCTGATAACTCTGGAGGAGTGCTTTCCAATGCATCTTTTATTCCATTAACCATTTCTTTTAAAATGTCATTTAATGCTTCAGCAGTATCTTCCTCTGTAATATTTACTTCTTTAGGTGTTCCAGATCTTAAATCTCTTCCTTTAACTGCATAGGTATTATTGTTAGTTGGAATTGCTGTCCCAATTTCTTTTTTAATTTTTTCTGCGGTACTATCTCCAATCATTAAATTATATTCTTTTCTCATATAATTTACCATTGCTCCATCCATTGCATCACCAGCCACTCTTAATGATTTTGAATAAACTAATCCTCCTAAAGACATAACTGCAATTTCACTTGTACCACCACCTATATCAACTACCATCGAACCTGTGGCTTCAGATATTGGAAGATTAGCACCAATAGCAGCAGCAATTGGTTCTTCAATTAATTGAACTCTTCTAGCTCCGGCTGCTAAAGCACTATCTTGAATAGCTTTTCTTTCAACCGGCGTTGAACCAGTTGGAACACAAATTAGAATTCTTGGATTTGCAAAAGTACTTCCTTTATGAACTTTTTTAATAAAATGTTTAATCATTTCTTCGGTCACTATAAAGTCTGCAATCACACCATCTCTCAAAGGTCTTATTGCTTGAATATTTCCTGGTGTTCTTCCCAACATGGTTTTTGCCTCATCCCCTACGGCTAAAACTTGTTTTTTTCCTCCCTGATCTACAATTGCAACTACAGAAGGTTCATTTAAAACAACACCTTGTCCTTTAACAACAACCAATGTATTTGCTGTTCCCAAATCAATAGCCATATCTTGACTCCAAACTTTTTTAATTTTTTCAAAAAGACCCATCTAAATACCTCTTACTTTTTCGTTTTCTAGCTCCATCATCGGAGCTGTTTTTTCTCTTTTAATAATCATTTTATTTAAAGCAGCAATATAAGCATTTGCTGAAGCAACTAATGTATCTGTATCTGCTGCTTGACCAACAGTTGTTTTGCCATTTTCCTCAATACGAACACTTACTGTTGCTTGAGCATCTGTTCCTTCAGTCACAGCATGAACTTGGTACAATAAAAGTTTAACATCGTGAGGAAATAAAACTTTTATGCATTTAAATATTGCATCTACAGGTCCATCTCCTGTCTCTGAAGTTTTTTTAACTTCTCCATAAACATCAAGAGTCATTTCAGCTTTTTGTGGTTCACCTGTTCCTGCAAAAACTTTTAAAGATTTTAAATTAATAACATTTTTTTCCAAGACCATACTATCATCGACTAATGCTGCTATATCATCATCATAAACATGTTTTTTCTTGTCAGCTAATATCTTAAATTTTCCAAATGCTGTTTGTATTACATCATCAGTAACACCAACATAGCCAAGATCTGATAATTTTTCTTTAAATGCATGTCTTCCTGAATGTTTGCCCATTACCAAAGATGTTTTTTTAACTCCAACACTCTCGGGTGTCATAATTTCATAAGTTTCTCTATTTTTAAGCATCCCATCTTGATGAATACCTGCTTCATGTGCAAAAGCATTTTTTCCAACAATAGCTTTGTTAAACTGTACAGGAAATGTTGCATTTGATACAACTTTTGAAGCTTTACTCAATAACTCTGTTTTAATTCCAGTAGTGTATGGCATTAAGTCATTTCTAGTTCTAATTGCCATTACTATTTCTTCTAAAGCTGCATTTCCTGCTCTTTCACCAATTCCATTAATTGTGCATTCCACCTGTCTTGCCCCAGCCGAAACACCTGCCAAAGAATTTGCTACGGCTAACCCTAAATCATTATGACAATGAACTGATAAGACTGCTTTATCAATATTTGGAACTTTATTTTTTAAAGTTGTAATTATTTTTGTAAATTCTGATGGAGTTGTGTAACCAACAGTATCGGGAATATTAACTGTTTTAGCGCCACTCTTAATTGCAAGTTCTACTATTTTGCACATAAAATCCATATCTGTTCTTGTTCCATCCTCGCAAGACCATTCAACATCATCTGTAAATTTTCTTGCATATGTAACACTTTCTTTTATTGCATCCACAACTTGTTCTGGAGTTTTATTTAATTTGTGTTTCATGTGAAGTGGGCTTGTTGAAATAAAAGTGTGAATTCTAAATCTAGGAGCAGATTTTAATGCCTCATGACATGCATCAATATCTTTTTTGTTTGCCCTAGACAAACCGGCAGGTATTGAATTTTTTAAAATTTTACTTATGGCTTTAACTGCTTCAAAATCTCCAGGTGAAGCTATCGGAAAACCTGCTTCAATAATGTCAATTCCTAATTCATCAAAAACTCTTGAAATCTGAATTTTCTCTTCAAGACTCATTGATGCTCCAGGTGATTGCTCACCATCACGCATTGTTGTATCAAATATAAAGACTTTATCTTTATCGTTCATAACTTAAATTTTTTTAAAATCTACAATACAATCTATAAGTGAGATTGTAAAATAATTAGTTATATTTCTTTTATTATTTAGCCATTTGAGGCTATGCAAGTATTAATTATAAATGGACTCAATTTTTGGCATTAAGTGTAAAAGTTCTTTTGTATAATCATGCTGAGGTTTTAAAAATAACTCTTCAGTATTGGAAATTTCACATAATTTACCATCTTTTAATACTCCAATTCTATCACACATCTGTCTTACAACAGGCAAATCATGACTTATAAATAATATTGTTAAGTTAAGTTGCTCCTGAAGATCTTTTAACAAATTTAATATTTGAGCTTGAATACTTACATCCAAAGCAGAAGTTGGTTCATCACAAACAAGAAGTCTTGGTTGTGTGGCTAAAGCTCTAGCAATAGATATTCTTTGTCTTTGTCCACCTGAAAACTCATGCGGATATCGGTCTGCTGAATTTTGTGTTAATTCTACTGACTCTAAAAGATCAAAAATATAGTTATCTAAATCAATTCTTTTTATAGATGGGTTATGTAGTTTAATAGGCTCTGAAATTATATCTTTTACTTTCAATCTCCCATTCAAAGATGAATAAGGGTCTTGAAATATCATCTGGATTTGTTTTCTAAATTTCATCATTTCTGAATTTTTTTTAATCTGTGTTATACAAATGTTATCAAAAAAAATATCTCCAGAAGAAGGTTTAAACAAATTTACAATCATTTTTGCTATTGTAGATTTTCCGCTTCCACTTTCACCTACTAATCCAAATGACTCTCCTTCTTTTATATCAAAAGAAACATTATTAACTGCCATTATCGAATTTTTAGAATTTTCCGTAAAAAAATTATCATCAAAACTTTTACTAAGATTTTCAATCTGAACTAAATCTTGTTCTATAATTTCTTTTTTAGTCCATCTGTTTAATATTTTAATATTATTTTGTTTGTTTTTTTTGTTTTCTTTTTCAATAATTACAAATCTTGATATTTTTTTATTTGTTGGGGGCACAGAACTGACTAAGCTTTTAGTGTAATTCTGTTTTGGGTTAGTTAATATTTCTTTAGTAATACCAATTTCAACTAAATTTCCACTTTTCATAACAGCAACTCTATCTGCTGTTTCTGCTATAACTCCCATATCGTGAGTAATTAAAATAACAGCAAGATTTCTTTCCTTCGTTAATCTTTTTATTAAATCTAGAATTTGAGATTGTATCGAAACATCTAAAGCTGTAGTAGGTTCATCAGCAATTAAAAGTTCAGGTTCACAACATAAGGCAAGTGAAATCACTACCCTTTGTCTCATTCCTCCTGAAAATTGGTGAGGATAATTATTAAATCTGTTTTCAGCATCCTTTATCCCTACCTCCTTTAATAAACTAATTGATTTATTTTTTGCTTCCTTTTTACTTAACTTAAGGTGAGTTTGAATTGTCTCTATTAACTGCTCACCAATAGTAAGTATTGGATTGAGAGATGTTTGTGGATCTTGAAATATAAGACCAATCTTTTTTCCTCTATACTTGATAATATTTTTTGGATCTTCATAAATATTTATTTCACCTAAAATCACTGATCCACTTGAAACTTTACCAGGTTCATCTATCAAATTGATTATTGCATTTCCTACTGTACTTTTTCCAGATCCAGACTCACCTACCAGTCCTAATATTTCACCTTTATTTACTTCAATATTTACATTTTTAGCTGCATAAACTGTTTCTTTTCTCATTTGATAATCAACACTTAAATTATTTATTTTTAAGAAACTCATTTTTTTAATTTTGGATTTAAAGTATCTCTCATCCAATCTCCAAGTAAATTAATTGAAAATGCTAAAACCACTAAAAAAATTGCTGGAAAAAAAGTAATCCACCATTCACCTGAGAATAAAAAATCATTACCTAATCTAATTAAAGTTCCCAAAGATGGAGTTGTTGGTGGTACACCAACTCCTAAAAAACTTAAAGTTGATTCAGCAATTATTGCTAATGCAAGTCCTATAGTTCCAATTACCAAAACTGGTCTCAAAATATTTGGTAAAATATGTTTAAACATAATAATTATATTTGAAACACCAATTATTGTTGATGCTGAAATATAGTCTTTATTCTTCTCTACTAAAGTTGCGGCTCTAGATACTCTTGCAAATTGAGGCCATTCAGAAATTCCAATTGCAAATATTAAAACATAAATTGCCATTTCATCATGCATTTCTCTTGAAATAAGTCCTCTAGCTATTCCATCAACTAAAAGAGCCATTAAAATGCTTGGGACTGTTAACTGAACATCTGTTAGTCTCATTACAATCATTTCATATTTTCCACCAAAATATCCAGCTGTTAATCCTAGGCCTACACCTAATATCAAACTAAATATGATTGCTGAAAAACCAACAATTAATGAAATTCTTGAACCGTAAAGAATTGTGGACAACAAATCCCTGCCTTGGCCATCTGTTCCTAAAATAAATTTAGCTAGTCCATCATCAGTCCATGATGGTGGGGTAAAAGCATCCATTAAAGATAATGAAGATGGATCAAAAGGATTGTAGGGTGTAACTAGCTCTACAAAGAATGAACAAAAGAATATTATAAATAAAATTACTGAAGATATAATTGCAGTTGGAGATTTAATAAAACTATAATAAATATCACTATCTTTAATTCTACCCCAAGTACTGAGAGCGCTGTTATCCACTTGCAACATCTCCTTTAACTCTAATTCTTGGATCTATAAAATAATATAAAATATCTACTATAAAATTAATCATTACAAAAACAAAAGCTATAAAAACTAAATAAGCAGACATAATAGGAACATCCACAAATTGAACAGCTTGAATAAATAAAAATCCCATACCAGGCCATTGAAAAACTGTTTCTGTAATTATTGAAAATGCAATAAGTGTTCCAATATTAATTCCAGCAATAGTTATTACTGGGATTAGACCATTTTTTAAAGCGTGTTTATATTTTATGCTTTCTTCACTTATTCCTCTTGCTCGTGCAAATTTTATATAATCAGTTTGTAAAATCTCCATCATTTCAGCACGAACAAGTCTAATTATATATGTCATTTGAAAAAGACTGAGAGTAACTGAAGGAAGTATAATAGCTTTTAATCCAGAGATTGTTAAAAATCCTGTAACCCAAAAACCTAAGTCAACTACATCACCTCTCCCAAAAGATGGTAATATTCCTAAAATGACAGCAAAGAGATAAATAAACAATATACCAATTACAAATGTGGGGAGCGATACTCCCAATAATGAGACAGCCAAAATAATATCACTTAAAAAACCTTTTCTATTTATACCTGTATAAACACCTAATAATGTTCCAGAAATAAGAGCAAATAATGCTGAAACTACTACAAGCTCAATAGTTGCCGGTAATCTCTCTACTATTAATTCTGAAACAGGTCTTCTTAATTGATAAGAAATTCCAAACTCACCTTTTGAAGCATTAATTACAAATCTAGAAAATTGAATATGAATCGGATCTGTCAATCCTAAAATATCTCTAAGCTCTGCTCTTTCTTCATCTGAAGTTTCCTCACCAACCATATTATTAATTGGATCGCCTACAAAATTAAATAAAGAGAACGAAACAAAAGCAACAACCAGCATAACCATTGCTGATTGAAATAAACGTTTCAAAAAATATTTTATCAATGTATGAAAGTTTTGTTTACAAGCCCTTTATACAAAAGGGCTTGTAATAATTAATTTAGTTTACTTTAGAAAAACGGAATAACGGTTCATTATTCGGTCTTATAGGAACATCAACATTTGATTTTGATGCCCAAGAAATTACTTGGTGATGTAAAGGAAGATAAGCAATATCATCTTTTACAATTTTCCAAGCTTTTGCTATTGCAGCATTTCTTTTATCTAGATCGACTTCACCTTCCATGACTCTAATAGCTTCATCAACTTCTTTGTTACTAAAGTTAACTTTATTCCAGCTTGCTCCAGTGTCATATAAATAATGAAAAACATAGTGACTGTCTAAGGTAGGTACTCCCCATCCTAACATATAAAAGTCACCTTGGTTATCTTTAAGTTCCTTAAAGTGTTTGCTTTTTGTTTGAGCAAATAGGTTTACTTTAACACCTATTTTTCCTAACATTCCTACAACAGCTGTACAAATTGCTTCATCATTTACATATCTGTCATTTGGACATCTTAGTTCAACTTCAAAACCATCAGGATAGCCTGCATCAGCTAATAGTTTTTTTGCTGCACCAACATCATAAGGTAATCTTTTATCAAGTGCCTTTGTGTAACCTGTAACACCTGGGAAAGTTATAATTCCTGCTGGTTCACTTAAACCTCTCATAACTTTTTTCTTGATAGCTTCTATATCAATCGCTTGATACAGGGCTTGTCTTACCTCTTTTTTCTTAAAAGGATTGTCTCCAGTATTACCTGATCTTAGTTGATCAGCAGCTTGGTCCATTCCTAGAAAAATTGTACGCATCTGTGGAGTACTTTCTACTTTATGTCCACCAGAAGATGAAATACGATTTAAGTCTTGAACAGGAGCATCAGTTACTAAATCTATTTCTCCAGATAATAAAGCAGCAACTCTTGTTGCGGCATTCTTAATTGGAAGCAACTGAATCTCAGTTATATTGTGCTCAACATTACCCCACCATTTATTGTTTTTTTTGAAAACAGTTTTTGTATTAGGCTCTCTTAAAGTAATTTTAAAAGGACCAGTTCCCATTGCATTAGTTGCAGAATATGTTTCTTGTCCTGCATCCCAATTTTGTGGAGCTACTACAAAATTATCAGTTGACCATTGCTTAGACATTATAAATATATTTGATAACTGGTTCAAAAGAATTGGGTTTGGTTTACTTGTTTTAATTTGAACTGTGTAATCATCAATAGCTTTAACTCCTGAGATAGTACTAATATATTCTTTAAAATCTGATGTAGGTTGTTTTGCTCTTAATATACTAAAAACAACATCTTCAGATGTCATTTTTTGTCCATTAGAAAACTTAACGTCATCTCTTAAAAAAAAGTACCAAGTGTTTGGATCAACTGCTTTCCATTTAGTTGCAAGTTGTGGTCCTATTGACATGTCTAAACCTCTAGTAACTAAAGCTTCATAAATTTGCCTAGACACTTGAGTAGTTGGACCTTCATTTTGTGCATGCGGATCTAGTGTTAAACTATCACCTTGCATTGACCATTTAATCGTTTTTGCAATTCCATTACTTGGAGCAAAAATAATCAAAAAAGCCAATAAAATTTTAATAAAATTTTTAAATTTCATTTTCCCCTCCTAATTATTATAAGGAAAGTATAGGTGAATTATTTTCAATTTTATAGTCTATTTATTTAAGTAAAATTAGCTTTTATCACTATCAACTAGCTTTTTCTTACTAATCCAAGGCATCATTGCTCTTAAATTTGCACCAACTTTTTCAACTGGATGCTCAGCTAGTTTTGCGCGTGTTGCAAGAAAATTTTTCTGACCATTTTTGCATTCATCCATCCATTCTTTAGTGAATTTTCCTGATTGAATATCTACTAAAACTTCTTTCATTCTTTTTTTTGTTTCTTCTCTATTAATTATTCTTGGACCGGATTGATACTCACCATATTCTGCAGTATTTGATATTGAATAATTCATATTAGCTATTCCACCTTCATAAATTAGATCAACAATTAATTTAACTTCATGAACTGTTTCAAAATATGCCATCTCAGGTTCATAACCTGCTTCTACTAAAGTTTCATAACCATTTTTTATTAATTCAACTAGTCCCCCACAAAGAACAGTTTGTTCGCCAAATAAATCAGTTTCAACTTCATCTTTAAAAGTTGTTTCAATTATTCCAGATCTTCCACCACCAATAGCCGAAGCATAAGACATAGCTAAATCTCTAGCTTTACCTGAACCATTTTGATGAACGGCAAATAAACAGGGAACTCCGCCTCCTTTTTCATATTCACTTCTAACTAAATGACCAGGTCCTTTTGGAGCAACCATAAATACATCTAAATCTTTTCTAGCTTTAATTAAATCATAATGAACATTTAAACCATGAGCAAAAGCAATTGAAGTTCCTTCTCTAACTCTCTGTTCTATATTATTTTTATAAATTGATGCTTGTAATTCATCTGGTGTTAAAATCATAACAACATCTGCCCACTCTGCAGCATCAGACAAATTCATAACTTTTAGACCTTTTGACTCTGCTTTAGCAATACTTGATGAACCTTCCCTTAAAGCTACCACAACTTCTTTTACACCACTATCTTTTAAATTTAATGCATGAGCATGCCCTTGACTACCATAACCAAAGATTGCAATTTTTTTATCTTTTATAAGATTTGCATCAGTATCTTTTTCATAAAACATTTTCATTTTTTTTCTCCTAATTTATTTATTTAAAAACTTCGGCACCTCTGGTCATTGCTATTGCTCCAGTTCTTGAAGTGCTTATTAAACCTAGAGTTTTTAATTTTTTACTCATTTTGTCAATTTCTCTTCTAAGAGCAGTTATCTGAATAACAACAGATTGTTTTGTTTTATCCAATATTACTGGATTAAATCTTTTACAGGCTTTAAGACATTTTTCTATCTTTTTTTTATTTCCTACAACCTTAAGTAAAGCCATTTCTTTAAATATTACTTTCTTATCCTCTCTTTTAAAATCAGCTACTTTATGAACTGGAACTAATTTTTTCAATTGTAATTTTATTTGATCAATTACTTGTGGTGTTCCTGTTGTGACTATAGTAATTCTTGAAATATTTTTTGCTGCATCAACTTCAGCTACAGCTAAAGACTCTATGTTGTAACCTCTACCAGAAAATAAACCCACTACTCTTGCTAACACACCAGCTTCATTGTCTACCCATACAACAAATATATGTGTGCCTAATTTACCTTTTTTAGTTGGTATGCTGTATGCTGATTTAGGTTTTGTCATTAAACTAATATTTTTCCTTTGCCGGTAATTTTTTTCTCTTTTTTATCACTAGGTCCTAAAATCATTTGATTATGAGGTTTTCCTGATGGAATCATTGGGAAACAATTTTCACTTGGATCAACATTACAATCAAATATTACTGGACCGTCATATTCAAGCATTTCTTTTATTTTATGATCTAACTCATTTGGATTATCAACTTTAATTCCTTTACACCCATAAGCTTCAGCTAATTTAACAAAATCTGGTAATGCTTCAGAATAACTCTCTGAATAATTTTTTTCATGAAGTAATTCCTGCCATTGTCTTACCATTCCCATATATTGATTATTTAAAATAAAAATTTTAATAGGCAAATTATATTGAACTGCTGTAGACATTTCTTGCATGGTCATTAAAACAGAAGCTTCACCAGCAATATCAATAACCAGTTTGTTTGGATGTGCAACTTGAACGCCAACAGCCGCTGGAAGGCCATACCCCATAGTCCCAAGACCACCTGATGTCATCCATCTATTAGGTTTATTAAATTTATAATGTTGTGCAGCCCACATTTGATGTTGACCAACTTCAGTAGTAATAAAAGTATCTTGATTTTTTGTTAATTCATATAATCTTTGAACAGCATATTGTGGTTTTATTGTTGTATCGCTATTAATAAAATTTAAAGAATCTTTTGTTCTCCATTTTTGAATCTGTTCCCACCACTTTGATATTTTTTGTTTATTTGAATTTTTTAAACCATTTTGTTTTTTATTTATTTTTTTTATAGCTGACTTAATTACTTCATTTACATCTCCAACTATTGCTAGATCTACTTTTATAATTTTATTAATTGAAGACGGATCAATATCAATATGAACCTTTTTTGATTTAGGCGAAAACTCATCTATCTTACCTGTAATCCTATCATCAAACCTTGCTCCAATATTAATTAATAAGTCACAATCATGCATGGCATTGTTCGCCTCATAAGTCCCATGCATTCCTAGCATTCCAATAAATTGATTATCTTCACCTGGAAATGCACCAAGACCTTGCAGTGTTGATGTAATTGGAAAACTAATTAATCTTACAAATTCTCTCAATGTTTCACTTGCTTTGGGTCCAGAGTTAATAACTCCTCCTCCAGTATAAATTACTGGTTTTTTTGCTTTAAAAATTAAATTAATTAATTCATCAATTTCTTTTTGAGTGAATTTATTATGCAACTTATCATTAATTTTTTTTTCTTTTTTTGGTTTTGAATAATTTGTTTTAGCAAATTGAATATCTTTAGGAATATCAACTAATACTGGTCCTGGTCTTCCTGTTGTTGCAACTTTAAAAGCTTCATGTAAAATTTTTGACAAGTCTTTTATATCTTTAACTAGCCAATTATGTTTTGTACATGGTCTAGTAATTCCTGTTGTATCACATTCTTGAAAAGCATCAGTTCCAATTAAATGCGTAGGTACTTGCCCAGAAATACAAACCAAAGGTACCGAATCCATGTAAGCATCGGTTAAAGCTGTAACTACATTTGTTGCACCTGGACCTGATGTAACTAAAACAACACCAGGTTTACCTGAAGATCTTGCGTATCCTTCAGCGGCATGTCCTGCTCCTTGTTCATGTCTTACTAAAATATGTTTTATTGATGAATGGTTTTTTAATTCATCATAAATAGGTAATACTGCACCACCTGGATATCCAAAAATAAATTCAACATCTTGATCTTCAAGACATTTGAATACAATTTCAGCTCCTGAACATAATTTAGACATTCATGCAATCTAGCTGAAGTTGTGCTAATTGGTCAAGGCTAAGTACGTATTATCTAAATTTTTTTTAAAAATTTATTTAAGCTATTTGACTTTATCTTCTTCCAATCCAACATATTTCCTCTACTCCAAGTAGTCTGTCTTTTGGCATATTGCCTTGTCTTTATTGATATTTTTTCAATTACTTCATTAATTTGAATTTTTTTATCAATATATTCTTTAATCTCGGTAACACCGATGGCTTTATTTGCACTTTTATTTTTAGCAACCTTAAGCTTAATAAATTTTTTTACTTCTAAGATTGCCCCTTTTTTAATCATTTCGACAGTTCTAATAGTAATTTTTTTAATTAGCTCATCTCTTGGAAAATCAATGTAAATTTTATAAAAGTCTTTTTGTTCATAATTTGATTTAGTGTTTTGGAACCAATCATATAAAGATTTTTTTGTAAATTTTTTTACTTCGTAAGCTCTTATGACTCTTTGAGTGTCTGAGAGATTAATATGTTTTTTTGCTAAAGGATCTATTTTAACTAATTTTAAAAAAAAATTTTTAGATCCAATTTTTTTGTGTAAAGATCTTATTTTTTCTCTGAATTTAATAGGAATGTTTGGAATATTAACCAGTCCTTCAATTAAACTTTTAAAATATAAACCTGTACCACCAACAAGAATTGGAACTTTTTTTCTTTTTTTAATTTCTAAAATTTTTTGATTAACCAATTTTAACCAATCACCTGTTGAAAAATTTTTTTTGACACTTTGAAATCCATACAAATGATGTTTTATTTTTTGAAAATTTTTTTTAAAGGGTCTCGCTGATAGAACCTTTAATTCTTTATAAACTTGCATGCTGTCTGCATTAATTATCTCCCCATTAATTTTTTTGGCAAGTTTAATTGCAAAGTTAGATTTGCCAGATGCTGTGGGTCCATAGATCAGAACAATTTTGGATTTTAAATCCATAGATTAATCTAATTTGACACCAATATATCTTCTTTGATTTTGGCTATTGTAAATGACTAACAATATAGTTTTTTGATTACTATTTAACACCTGATTTACTACTTGATTTAAATCATTAGCATTTCTTATTTTTTTCTTTTGAGCTTCTAAAATTATACTATTAATTTCTAAAGAATTTCTTAAAGGACTATCATTTTCAATTTTTGTAACAATCAATCCAGAGGTTTGGTTTGGTAAATTTCTTAATTTAATATCCTCTTTTGTTAATTTTCTTATCGTTATTTTTAAATCTTTAATTTCTAATTCTTTTGAACTTGTGCCCTTTTCTGCAACTTTAAAATCTTCAGAAGTTTCCAGTCTACCAAGAGTAATAGTTTTAATAATTTCTTTTTTATTTCTCCAGATTTTAACTTTTACTTTTTTTCCAACTTCGGTTCTCGCAACTATTATAGGAAGTTGTTTCATCTCTTCAATTTTTTCACCATTGAATTCTAAAATTATATCTCCTGCTTTAACTCCTGCTTTATCTGAAGGACTATTTTCAGCAACACTTGCAACCAAAGCACCTCTTGGTTTATCTAATTTTTCTATGTCTGCAATTTCTTTTGTAACATCTTGAATTCGAACCCCTAACCATCCTCTTTTCGTTTCTCCAAATTCAATTAATTGATCAATTACTATTTTTGCACTATTCGATGGTATTGAAAAACCAATTCCTATTGAACCATTTCTTCCAAGAATAGCTGTATTAATTCCAATTACATCTCCATTCATATCAAACAGTGGTCCACCAGAATTACCTTGGTTGATTGAAGCATCTGTTTGAATATAATCTTCATATCTAGATAATCCTATTGATCTATTTCTTGCTGATATAATTCCAGAAGTTACAGTTCCACCTAATCCAAAAGGATTTCCAATTGCAATAACCCAATCACCAATTCTTGCTTTATCTGAATCTCCGAATTTTACTGGAATAAATTTTTCTTTTGTCTCTAATTGCAGTACTGCAATATCTGACAATGGATCTTTACCTATCACTTTAGCTTTAAATTCTTTATCCCCATTAACTCTTATAATTATATCCTTTGCATCTTGAATTACATGATTGTTTGTTACTACTATTCCTTTTTCATTTATAATAAATCCTGAACCTAAAGCTGATGATTTTCTTTCTTGGGGAGTTCCAAACTCTTTAAACATATCTTCAAATGGAGATCCTGGAGGAAATTTAAAAGGAAATGGATTTGATTGAGTTTTAATTATTGTTGTAGTTGAAATATTTACCACTGATGGCATTAATTTTTCTGCTAAATCAGCAAATGATCCAGGTTTGTTTTGTGAAATTAAATTTGTTTGTAGACTTAAAGTAAATATTATTGCTATAAAAAAAATCTTAAACTTGCTCATTTTAATTCTTTATATAATAAATAATTATAAATCCTATAATTGCAAAGACTAATCCGCCTATTCTTAGCTGACTGTCTTTTATTAATTCTAATTTCTTGAGCATACTTTTCATTTTTGATGGAAATATGGCATACAAAATACCCTCTAAAAATAAGAACAGACCAAATGCTATGATCAATTCTTTCATTATAGATTTATTCTGATTTAGGTTTTATATTTCCAAAAAATTTGAAAAACTCACTATCAGGAGATAAAATAAGAGAAGTTTCTCCACCTATCAAAGCTTTTTCATAAGCTTGCATTGCTCTATAGAATGCAAAAAACTCTGGGTCTTGTCCAAAAGCATTAGCAAAAATTTTATTTCTTTGACCGTCACCCTCACCTTTCATTATTTCAGACTGTTTTTCAGCGTTGGCTAATATAACGGTTACTTCCTTATCAGCTGTTGAAGTTATAGTAACTGCCATTTCTGCTCCTTTGGCTCTAAATTCTTTTGCCTCTCTCTCTCTTTCAGTTTGCATTCTTCTAAAAATAGCTTCACTATTTGCTTGAGGAAGATCAGCTCTTTTGATTCTTACATCAACAATCTTTATTCCAAAATTTTTAGCTTCATTATTTACACCTTCTTGAATTAGAGTCATCTGTTTAGTTCTATCTTCGGAAAGAAGTGTTTTTAATGCTTGTTGACCTAAAACATTTCTTATTCTTGAGTTTATAATCGTTGCTAATCTAGATCTTGCAACTCTTTCATTTCCAACTGATATATAAAATTTTAGAGGATCTACAATTTGAAATCTTGCAAAAGCATCAACAATTAATCTTTTTTGATCTGATGCAATTACTTCTTCAGGAGGTGTATCTAAATTTAAAATTCTCTTATCTAAAAATACAACGTTTTGAATGAACGGAATTTTAAAATTTAATCCAGGTTTTGAAATTATTCTTTTAGGATCACCAAATTGTAAAACAATTGCTTGATTGACTTCTTTAACGATAAAAATTGAAAAAAACGCTGTTGCTGCAATTGCAACTATAATTCCGGTAATTATTTTTCCAATATTCATTTTAATTTGTCGCTTTCTTTTTTAATTCGGGCAATGGTAAATAAGGTACTACTCCAGAGCCTACATTTTTCTCTATAATTACTTTATCAATATCAGCTAATACTTTTTCCATTGTCTCTAAATACATTCTTTCTTGAGTTACAGATTTGGCATTTATATACTCATTATAAATTGCTAAAAACCTACTAGCTTCACCCTCGGCTTTAGCTACAACTTCTTTCTTATATGCTTCAGCTGCTTGAAGAATTTTTTGTGCTTCCCCTCGTGCTCTTGGAATTACATCATTTGCATAAGCTTCAGCTTCATTTTTTGATCTTTCCATATCAGCTCTTGCTGCCTGTACATCTCTAAATGCATCAATTACTTGATCAGGTGGATCAGCTTTTTGAGTTTGTACTTGAGTAATCTGAATACCGCTGGTGTATTCATCTAAAATTTTTTGAATAATTTCTTGTGTGTCATTTTCTATAACTGATCTACCTTCTGTTAAAATAGATTGAATATTTGATCTTGCAATTACTTCTCTCATTGCAGTCTCAGCTGCAGCTTTTACTGTTCCTTCTGGGTCTTGAATTTTAAACAAAAAATTTCCAGCATCTTTAATTACCCAAAAAACTGAAAAATCAATATTTACAATATTTTCATCTCCAGTTAACATTAAGCTTTCTTGAGGAACGTCTGCCACACCACCTGATGAAGAAAATCCACTATCTCTCTCAGATCTAAAACCAATATCTATTCTATTAACCTTTGTAACTTTTGGAGTTATAACAGATTCAATTGGAACCGGAATATGATAATTTAATCCAGGTTGAGTTGTTTTGACAAATTTTCCAAATCTTAACACAACACCTTGTTCATCTGGTAATACTCTATAAAGTCCACTTGCAAGCCAAACCAAACCTAAAATAATTAAAACTAAAATTGCTTGTTTGCCTCCAGAAGAACTTCCGCCAGGTAAAAATTTTTTTATTTTTTCTTGAAGCTCTCTGATAATTTTATCAATATCTGGTGGGGTTGGACCTCTTCCAGATCCATTCCCTTCTCCTCCTCCTGGAGGAGTTCCCCAAGGGCTACCGCCTCTTTGTTGAAAATCATCTGACATATGACAATCTATATAATGTCTTTATATGGAAAAACAAGTTAAGATCTAATTATGCCAAAGGAAAAGCCAGAATTAAGTGACGCAATGCGAAAAAAAATGAGTGGAAAAACTCATGAAAAAAATCCAATTATTGGAACAAAATTTACTATTGCAATCTCAAGCGCAAAAGGAGGTGTTGGAAAATCAACATTTGCTACAAATCTTGCTTTAGCATTAAAAAATATTGGATGTAAAGTTGGATTATTGGATGCTGATATTTATGGCCCATCAATACCTAAAATGTTTGGTATTGATGAAAAGCCAAAAAGTGATGGTCAAAAATTAGAACCTATAAATAAATATGATATCCAATGTATGTCTATTGGATTTTTAGCTGATCAAGAAACACCCATGATTTGGCGTGGTCCAATGGTAACAAGCGCAATTAAAACTTTTACTCAAAAAGTTAATTGGAAAAATCTAGATTTTATAATTGTAGATATGCCACCAGGAACAGGCGATACACAATTAACATTTTCACAAGATATAAAAATGGATGGAGCAATTATTGTTTCTACTCCACAAGAAGTGGCTCTAATAGATGTAAAAAGAGGAATTAAAATGTTTGATAAATTAGGAGTAAGAATTTTAGGTTTAGTGGATAATATGAGTTATTTCATTGGAGATGACAATAAAAAATATAATATTTTTGGTAAAGATGGAGTGCGTAAAACAGCCGAAGAATTTAAGAAAGAATTTTTAGGAGAAATACCAATTGATCCTGAAGTTGGAAAATCAGGAGATAGTGGTAAACCTATCGTTGAAGAAAATCCTAATCATGAAATTTCAAAAATTTATATAAATTTTGCTAATAAAATTAAATCAACTTATCTTTAAGATCAAAAGCTTCCATTAGTTCATTCCATTCCCTTTTAGATAAACCTGAATTTTCCACAGAAACATTTTCACCTTTAATTAATTTTTGAAGAATTAATTTTCCTTTGGCAGAAACTTCTGTTCCTCCAACTCTATAATCCATAAAAGCATCGTAAGTAATAGGAACCCATTTTTTTAAAGTATCCAACATAATATCTGCATAAACTCTAATTTCATACTGGGCATGATGGTCTGCTCTTAATCTCAAAAAATTCATAAGATTTAATAAATCTGTTTTCCAATACCATTGAGTATATGTATTTAAAGTTAGGTTCATTCTTGCAAGTTCTCTTGCTAACCCTTTTTTATTTTCATCAATTATTGATCCATCATATCTTTCATTAAGCATTATTTCATAATTTCCATAAGTTCTTCCAGCATCACTTTTTAAAAGTTCCAAAACTTCCTTTGCTTGCTCACCTTTCAAAACATCTCCTCTTCCTTGTCTGTTATTAGTTGATTGAGCAGCAAGATTTTCTGAAGTTGGTAAATAAAATTCTTTATCTAAAATTGAATATCTTGCAGAATATTCATTTACATTTGCTGTTCTATGTCTGATCCATTGACGTGCAATAAAAATTGGTAATTTAATATGATATTTTATCTCACACATTTCAAATGGAGTACTATGCCAATGACGCATCAAGTATTTTATTAAACCAGCATCTGTTGAAACTTGTTTTGTACCTTTTCCATAAGAAACTCTTGCTGACTGAACTATTGAAGTATCGTCACCCATATAATCAACAACTCTTACAAAACCATGGTCGAGCGCAGGCATTGCTTCATAAAGAACTTTTTCCAACTCTGGAGCTGTAACTCTTTTAGTTGGATTGCTTTGTAATTGCTGATTCTTTATTTCTTCTGATTGTTCTTTAGTTAATTTCATGATTTTTATTGAATCTCTTGTAATTGGTTTTATATTAATAGCGTTGGCTTGCCAACTACGACGATAAACGAATTTCGTAATAACCATTGCGGACGTGGGGGCAGTACCCACCACCTCCACCATTTACAACTTATGGGGGTGAACTAGATTCGACGGGTGACTAAAGGCTATTCTTTCGTTCGGAATTGTTCCACCGTAACGGGCTAATTTATAATTGCTAACGAAAGTTACGCACTTGCTGCTTAATTAACTTTGTTAATTAGGTAAACGGGGTCTGGGGCACCTGGCAACAGAACGCCCCCTATTAAAGAATTTTTGTCTCTGAGATTCTAAAAAATTTATTTAGGAAATTTTTGTAATAAGGTGTAGGAAAGTTTTGATGAAAATTAAATTAAATTTTATTTATAATTCTATAATCATATTTTTAATTTTTTTACTTATTTTTGGCTACCAATTAAACAAAAAAAGTTCCTCTTCAAAAAAAAATGAAGTATCTAATTTAACTCAACAAATTATATCTAAAAATAATCAAATTTCTAAAATTCAAAAAAACCTAATGTCGGACAAAAAAAATATTAATGAACTTGTCAATCCAAGAAATATTAATTTTATAAAAATTGTTAAAGAAAAAGAATTAAAAGATTTAAATAATCTAAAATTCAGTAAGTATAGAACTAATGAAATCTTATTTAGTGGAAATTATGGTGGTCTAGGAACTGCATATATTGATTTTTTTAATAATGATGAGGAATTATTTTTAGCAACCGTGGATGGTGTGTTTGCTTCTGCAAAAGTGGGAAATTTTGAAAGTTTCTCTAAAATTCAATCAAATATATCTGATTTAATTACTTATGAGGATTTTTATACAAATTATCAGTATGGAATAAAAGATATTTTAGTAAATGAAAATAATCTTTTTGTATCATTAATAGGTCAGAGAGGAGAAAAATGCCATAATATTAAAATTTTTAAATCTAAAATAAATAAAGTTAGTTTAAATTTTGAAATCTTCTATGAAACTCCTGAATGTGTAAATAGAGACAATGATCATGGTTATCATGCACATCAAGGAGGAGGTGGAAGAATGGTTTGGTACAATGAAAGCATTTTATTAACTACAGGAGAGTTTAGAAATAGACCTTTGGCACAAGATAAAGAGAAAGCATATGGAAAAATTTTAAATATTGATCTTAATTCTAAAAATATGAAAGTAGTCTCCTTAGGTCATAGGAATCCACAAGGTTTATATTATAGCAAAAAATATGATTTTATAATTTCAACTGAACATGGGCCCAAAGGTGGAGATGAAATTAATTTAAACCATAATCCTTTAGATCAAATAAAGAATTATGGATGGCCAATCTCGTCATATGGAGAACATTATTATAAAAATTATTCAGAAAAAATATTAAGTAAAGCACCTTTAAACAAATCTCACAAAAAATTTGGTTTCGAAGAACCAATAAAATATTTTGTTCCATCAATTGGTATAAGTGAAGTTGTTCCTTTAAATGAAGAAGATACTGAATTTTTAGTGGGAGCAATGGGTAATGAGATTAAAGATCAAGATTTAGGTATTCACTACATTAAACTTAATAAAGAACGAAAAAAAATAATTAATCATAAATTTATTCCTCTAAATGAAAGAGTTAGAGATATAATAATTTCTAAGGATAAAAAAATTATAGTTATGTTTTTAGAAACTACTAGTTCATTAGCAGTTTTAAAAAAATAGATAAATAGAGAAAATAAAAATATTTTTTTTTATAAATGGTAATTTTATTTTTTTATTCTTTTTGTTAATTTTTTTATTTCAGCTTGAGCGGCAGCCAATCTGGCTATTGGGACTCTGTATGGTGAACAAGAAATATAATTAAGCCCTACTTTTGAACAAAAATAAATACTCTTTGGATCGCCACCATGCTCACCACATATTCCTAATTTAATATTTTTATTTTGTTTTTTTCCATTAGAAACAGCTATTTCAATTAAATCTTTTACACCTTCATCAATAGATACGAATGGATCCACTGTAAAAATTTTATTTTCAATATAATCGTTTAAAAATTTACCGCTATCATCTCTGCTAATTCCAAAAGTAGTTTGGGTTAAATCATTTGTTCCAAAACTGAAAAACTCAGCATGTTTTGCAATATCTTTTGCTTTAATTGCTGCTCTTGGTAATTCAATCATTGTACCAACTAAAAATTCTATTTTAGTTTTGTTTTCATCTTGAACTTTTTTTGCTGTATTAATCACAAGATCTTTTATTATTTTTATCTCAGCTTCAGTTGAAACAAGTGGTATCATTATTTCAGGAAATGCTGATTTTTTTTTATTTTTTTTAATATCTGATAAAGCTTCAAAAATTGCCCTACATTGCATTTCATAAATCTCTGGAAAAGAAATACCTAATCTACAACCCCTGTGTCCAAGCATTGGATTTTGCTCATGCAGTTCTTCAATTCTAGACTCTACTTCTTTTACATTTGCCCCAACAACATTTGCAACTTCTGAGATTTCTTTTTTAGATTTCGGTAAAAATTCATGTAAAGGTGGATCAAGCAATCGAACTGTAACTGGCAATCCTTGCATAATCTTAAATATTTCCATAAAATCTTTTTTTTGATGTGGTAAAAGCTTTTTTAAAGCCTTTGCTCTATCTTCTTGAGTTTTTGATAAAATCATTTCTCTTACAGATAAAATTCTTTCTTCATCAAAAAACATGTGTTCTGTTCTACATAGCCCAATTCCCTCTGCCCCAAAATCTCTAGCAGTCTTTGTATCTAACGGTGTTTCAGAATTTGTTCTTACTTTTAATTTTCTTATACTATCGGCCCATCCCATTAATTTAGAAAAATCACCAGAAATTTCTGGTTTTACCGTTGGTACATTTCCTAAGATAATTCTTCCTGAAGAACCATCAATAGTAATTATATCACCTTCTTTAACTTCAACTGACGATGTTTTAAAAACTTTTTGTTCATAATTAATATCAATCTCACTAGAGCCTGAAACACAAGGTCTCCCCATTCCTCTTGCAACTACTGCGGCATGACTGGTCATACCACCTCTTGCTGTTAAAATTCCTTTTGCTGCATGCATACCCTGAATATCTTCAGGAGATGTTTCTACTCTAACCAAAATTGTATCTTGCATCATATCATTTAATCTTTCTGCTTCTTCAGATGTAAAAACCACTTTTCCACTTGCTGCACCAGGAGATGCAGGAAGACCACTTGCAATTACTTCTATATAACTTTTTTCATCCAAAGTTGGGTGCAATAATGTATCTAAAGAATTAGGGTCAATTCTTAAGATAGCTTCATTTTTTGAAATCAATTTTTCTTTGACCATATCAACTGCAATCTTTACTGCAGATTTAGATGTTCTTTTACCTGAACGAGTTTGTAAAATCCAAAGTTTATTATTTTCAACTGTAAACTCTACATCTTGCATATCTTTATAATGTTTCTCTAATTTTTTTAAAATTTTAAATAATTCTGTATAAACTTTTGGCATAACCTCTTCCATGGAAAGCTCTTTTACTTTTGCTTCTTTTTTTGCTTTTTTAGTGATGTATTGTGGTGTTCTAGTTCCTGCAACCACATCCTCTCCTTGAGCGTTAATTAGATATTCTCCATAAATATCATTTAAACCATTAGAAGGATTTCTTGTAAAAACAACACCAGTAGCACAATCGTTTCCCATGTTTCCAAAAACCATTGATTGAACATTTACTGCAGTTCCCCATTCTGAAGGAATTTGATTTAGTTTTCTATATACTTTTGCCCGATTACTTTCCCAAGACAAAAATACAGCACTAATTGCACCAAGTAATTGTTGATGGACATCTTGAGGAAAATCTTTATTTGTTTTTTCTTTAACAGTGTTTTTGAAATCTTTAATTAGACCATCCCAATCTTCTTCATCTATTTCAGTATCTAATAAAACCCCTTTTGTTAATTTATAATTTTCAATTAATTCCTCAAAATGAAAGCTCTCAACTCCCATAACAACACTGCCATACATTTGAATAAATCTTCTATAACTATCTTTAGCAAATCTTCCATTAGAAGTTTTGTTTGCAAGAGCAATTACAGTCTTGTCATTTAATCCAAGATTAAGAATTGTATCCATCATACCAGGCATTGAAACTCTAGCACCGGACCTGACTGATAATAAAAGAGGATTTTTTAAATCTCCAAATTTTTTTGATACATCTTTTTCTATTATTTTTAACTCTTTTTTAATTTGGTTAATTAATTTTGAGTTTAATTTCTTTTTATCTTTATAAAATATTTCACAAACTTTTGTTGAAATTGTAAAACCAGGTGGAACGGGAAGGCCCATTCTCCCCATTTCTGATAAATTTGAACCTTTTCCACCTAAAAAATTTTTAGAGTTTTTAATTTTTTTTGAATCTTTAGATTTAAAATTTAAAATTAATTTATTCATTATTTGTTTTTAATAATTGAAAATTTATAAAATTTTGAAAGGTTTTACATAACATATTTATAAGTTCCAATCTGTTTTTTCTTAAAGTTT